>Ga0226835_1000535_pt1 | contig 39167 bp, 27 predicted proteins | sample LAC_MetaG_1_FD_163627 | JGI IMG/M metagenome (GOLD analysis project Ga0226835, IMG submission 163627) | Anaerobic ammonium oxidizing microbial communities from anammox membrane bioreactor (MBR) in UC Berkley, California, United States -... | ecosystem: Engineered > Bioreactor > Anaerobic >...
CGGGGTGGATGGCTGGCAGATTGACCCGACCCCCACCCTGCCGCCAGACTCGGAGAACTACCCCGAAGAGCTCTGGGGAATTGAAGACCCGCGCATCACTTACCTCGCAGAACTGAACCGTTATGCCGTGGTCTACACGGCCTATTCGCGGGGCGGGCCGGGAGTCTCCCTGGCGCTCACGGAAGACTTCCGACACTTCGAACGCTATGGCATGATCATGCCTCCAGAAGATAAAGACGCCGCCCTGTTGCCTCACCGCATCGGTAACAAATGGGCGCTGATCCATCGCCCCATCGGTTATCTTGGCGCCCACATGTGGATTTCATACTCCCCCGATCTCAAGCACTGGGGCGATCATAAACTGATGCTCGAAGCTCGCCGGGGCGCGTGGTGGGACGCCAACAAGATTGGCCTCTCCTCTCCCCCCATCCAGACCCCGCAGGGATGGCTGGTGATTTACCATGGGGTGCGTCAGACGGCCGCCGGGGCTCTCTACCGCCTGGGGCTGGCTCTCTTCGACCTCGATAACCCCGCCCGCTGCCTGCGGCGAAGCGACGGCTGGATTTTTGGCCCCGAAGAGCCCTACGAACGGCATGGTGACGTAGACAACGTGGTTTTCCCCTGCGGGTATACCCTGGCCCCTGACGACGATACCCTGCGCCTGTATTATGGCGCGGCCGATTCCTGCATTGCGCTGGCTACCGCCAGTGTTCGCGAATTGCTGGCATGGCTGGAAGAGCACAGCAGCGCCACCTTCAATACCTGACGCTTCCTTTCAAAAGGAAGGCTGGAGAAAGGCCGGGCATGGTTCCAGCTTCGGGCCGGGGCATGCCCGGCGACCTTTCCTCCATGTAAAGAGGAGAATACCGCCTCACCGCCTTTTTCGTTTCTCCAGGTTCCGCCCTTTTTCCATAAAAAACCGGCTCCCTCCTGAAGGCTTTTGTTCTATACTATATAGCGAAATCATCCGCGATACCCATCCGGCTGACCGGGAAGATGGAGTCGCAGGGAAGGAACGAGACACCTGGAGGATAATCATGCAACTGGATAAGAACGAGATCAACCAAGCCATTACCAGCGGAAAAACTGCCCTGGGGATCGAGTTCGGCTCGACGCGTATCAAAGCCGTGTTGATCGGCGAAAATCACACCCCGCTCGCTTCGGGAAGCCACGAATGGGAAAACCGTTACGAAAACGGCATCTGGACCTACAGCCTTGAAGATATCTGGACGGGGCTTCAGGAGTGTTTCCGCAATTTGCGCGCAGATGTGCATGAAAAATACAACGCCCCGCTGACCACTGTGGGAGCTTTGGGTTTCAGCGCGATGATGCATGGCTACATGGCTTTCGACAGAGACGAGAACCTGCTCGTTCCGTTTCGCACTTGGCGCAATACCATGACGGCGGAAGCTTCGGAAAACCTTACCCGCTTGTTCCAGTTCAACATTCCCCAGCGCTGGAGCATTGCCCATGTATACCAGGCCATTTTGAACAAAGAACCGCACGTGCCACAGATCTGCCATCTGACGACCCTGGCGGGTTACGTCCACTGGAAGCTTACCGGGCAAAAGGTGTTGGGCGTTGGGGACGCTTCTGGTATGTTCCCGATCGACAGTCAGACCCTGAACTATGACCGGCAGAAGCTTGATCTGTTCAACGAGCTCCTCGCCAGAGAAAACATTCCATGGAGGATTCAAGAGCTCCTGCCAGAGGTGCTTTTGGCCGGAGAACCCGCCGGGGTGTTGACCGAAGAAGGGGCAAAACTGCTCGACCCAACCGGCGAATTGCGGGCGGGCATCCCCCTTTGCCCGCCCGAAGGTGACGCAGGCACGGGCATGGTGGCCACCAACAGCGTCGCAGAGCGAACCGGCAACGTCTCTGCGGGCACCTCGGTTTTCGCCATGATCGTCCTCGAAAAGGCGCTCTCCAAAGTATATCCCGAGATCGACATGGTCACGACCCCCACCGGGAAACCCGTGGCAATGGTGCACAGCAACAATTGCACTTCAGACCTGAACGCCTGGATTCACCTCTTTCAGGAAGCCATTCAGGCGCTTGGCGTAGAGGTGGGCGAATCTCAACTGTATGAGACCCTGTACAGGAAAGCCCTTTCAGGAGACGCCGATGCCGGTGGGTTGTTGGCCTACAACTACGTTTCTGGGGAGCACATCACCCATTTTGAAGAAGGCCGCCCGCTTTTTGTGCGCACCCCCGAAAGCCGCTTTAACCTGGCCAACTTCATGCGCGTTCACCTCTTCTCGGCCCTCGGCGCCCTGAAAATAGGCATGGACATTCTCTTCGAGCAGGAGCGCGTCAGGCTCGATCAGCTCCTCGGGCACGGCGGGTTTTTCAAAACCAGAGAAGTGGGCCAGCGGATGATGGCCGCCGCAGTGAATGTGCCCGTCTCGGTCATGGAAACCGCCGGAGAAGGCGGCGCCTGGGGCATTGCCCTGCTCGCCGCATATATGCTTCGCAAAGGGGCTCAGGAACCTCTGGAAAAATATCTTTCAGAGAAGGTTTTTGCCGGGGAAAAGGTGTCGACCGTCGAGCCTGACCCCGCCGATGTAGCGGGCTTCGCGCAATTCATGAAGCGCTACAAAGACGGGTTGAACATCGAACGGGCCGCGGTGGAAGGATTGAAGTAGTTCTTATGGCAGAAGAAGGCAGGCGCACCCTCTATCAAGTGCGCCTGCCTTCTTTCAGGGCCACAGGCGCCGAAGGCGCCGTAGCCGATGGATCAGGCTTTAGCTGCAAAAAAGGAAGCCTAGCATATAACTTAACCCTGCTTTGGCCGCGGAGCGTAGAAATTCTATCAGAAAGGGGTATGAAATGAGCAACCGTGCTATAGAGCTTCTTCTTCCCCAGAAAATCGTTCTTTTGCTTATCGACGTTCAAAAGGGATTCGATGACCCGCTCTGGGGAGAAAGAAACAATCCCCAGGCTGAAGAGAATATCGCCCGCCTGCTTGAGCGTTGGCGGAAGACCGGGCGTCCGGTCTTCCACGTACAACATCTGTCGCAGTTACCCCTCTCGCCCTTAAACCCGGGGCACCCTGGCCACGAACTCAAAGATATGGCAAAGCCAGCCGAAGGTGAGCCATTATTCCAGAAACACGTCAACAGCGCCTTTATCGGTACAAAACTGGAGGAGAAACTCCACGAAGTGGGTTGTGAAGCTCTGATCATCACCGGTCTGACCACGCCTCACTGTGTCTCAACCACGGCGCGCATGGCCGGGAACCTGGGTTTCAGAACTTTTGTTGTCTCGGATGCTACCGCGGCTTTCGCGCTAACGGGCCACGATGGCCGGAGGTATTCTGCCGAAGAAATTCACTCGGTTACTCTGGCAACCCTGCACGAAGAGTTTGCAACCATTGTGGATACAGAAACTTTGCTTGGCGGGGTGCGATAACAGGTTCGGCGTCTGGCACCTGATTATAAAGCAAGGAGGGCTGTAACCCTTTGCCTGATCCCTGGGAGCTTTGAAATAAGGGTTGGGGCCATGGTGAAGCCACTCTCTGGTATTACTGGGATGAGAAGAAATTCATCCACCCTGGTCCCGTCTTGCCCGATGGATACAAGGCCAAATAAAAACTGATGGTCTGGAGCCCTTACGACGTGGCGCATCGAATTGAAACCGGGGAATACCCTTTCCCCTACAAAGACTCGATCCTCTATAACCGTGTCACCCCCCGGAAGGGCCATTCTTGAAGATGAGCCGAAACGAGCAATTAGGAGGACAATTCATGCAATGCTGTTTACCTCACCTAAAGCAACCTTAAAATATCTGACACTCCTTGATTTCATGGACCGAGAAGCCGGGAGTGTCAGATTAATTTTTTTAGCAATCACAGCTTAAAGCAACTTTACGCCAACTCACCCGGACCTTTCGGGGTATTCCTTCTGATACTGCCAGCTCTTTTGGAGGATTTTATATTTTCATAATTTCCTCTAACGGCTTCGTAAAATCCGGGCTCGTTTATTTTAAGATCTTCCAGCGTTTGCTTGGCATTTTTACTATTTAGGAAGAACAATTGTAATGCCGCTGCTTCCTTCAAGAGTCGGTCATTTTGGTCAACCTGCCTGATAATAAAATCTCCGCCCCCAGCCTTGCTAATGGCCTCCATCCAATACTTAAGGAAACTCTCTTTTAGATTATTTGAACAATTTCGAACCTCATTTTGGATCGAGCTTTGAATCGTTGAAAGACGAGTTTCCCAGTCGGCATCCCTTTTGAGCACCTGGACTGCCGAAACCCATAATAACTCAATCGCTTTGTGTCGAGGTGGTTCAGTTTCTTTCAGTACCGATAATGTGATGGTTATTAACGGATTATCCTCTTGATATACCCATTCTTTAAATAAATTTTTCGGAATAGCGTCAACCAATTCTTGCGAAAAGTCCCGATCTTTCCTTGCATCACGGCTGATCTCAATTACTGCCAAGAACGCCGACGAGAGGATTTCTACACAATGTTGAGGAAAAGAAATAAGTAAGGTCGTTAATAATTCTTTAGCCTCGTCCAGATAACGCGCCTTAATCCACTCTTCACACACCTCTACGCCTTCACGATAGGCTTTATTTTGACCACTCCGAAAATACAGTTCATAGAGGTGTAATTGTCCCTGTAAATTCCCTTGCTTTCGATATTGTCTAAGCATCTCGGCAATTTCTTTTTGCTCCGATCCGCCAGGTTTCCATGCTAACTGTCTTAAGGCGCGTAAGGCAATTTGCCTCGAAGTTGGAAAAGGGTTTTGAATTACACCAGAGCGACAAATGAGCCTTTGTGCATCTTGATTATCGCCAGCTAGCCCAATCATCATTTCCGCAATTTCTTTTTGTGTATCCTCGCTCTCCATATGGTTTTGATAAACCAGTGTGGCATTGATTAACCCCGGTAAGGCCCATGCTTTTTCTTGTAAAATCTGCTCTTTGAGTTCATCCCGTCTGTGAATGTTGATCCCTGGAGAAAGATATTCTTCAACCTTCTTTTGAATCTCGAAAACACGATTGGGTGTAGTTCTCGCATCACCAAGATCAATTTCAGCAGGCTCAAACACGTATCTCATGATCTTTCCTCCCTGGAATTGAAAATTTCGCTGTAATGAATTTTTTGAGGCTCGCCATTTTCATCATTGATCCAAACAAACAGCCATGGAAGCTTGGAATGACTCTGGCCTCCGCTCAGGTTTTCATCGTAGGCTACCCGAACCCAAACCGGGGTTCCCTTGGGATATTGTTTTCCCAGATGCAAGGTAACTCCTCCCTGATAAATCAATGTGTGATACATGCTTTCCTCTTCTCCATCCTGAGCTTCTTCGCCAGAAAAAACTTGAATTACCAGAGTCTCCGCATCTCGATCGAGTACATATTTCTTCTTCTCCCCAGTCCTTTTTTGAGATGGAAGAATAAGGTCAAACCCTTTTTCCTTCCTTTTGACGTAATAAGCATCTGAGGCGGGTTCCTCTAAAGTAAATTGAGCGGCGCTGGTACGGAAATAACTATATAGTGCAGCTCCCCTGACAACCGCATGATCGGGCGGCTGAAACACCCATACTTTTGATTCTCCAAATTCTCCTTTAAGAACTTCTTCAATCAACGGGAACCGCGCCATTCCTCCTACCAACAGCAACCCATCGATTTCATTGACACTAAAACGGCGTTTGGCCAGCAATGAGCGCAAAGGAGCAATGACCCCACGGCGGTTATCTGTATGAAGCAATGGGTACACACATTGTCTGAGCTGTTCCCAACTCATCTCCCCGCTGCAATTATAGGTTTGCCCACGAAGTCGAATGGTTCCTGTGAATTTACTCGTCACAGTAGTGTTATCTTCATCATCTTCCGCAAAAGGATTGTCTGAGACTTGATGACTGTTGAAATTGTTACTCAGTCTTTCTTTCAAATCTTTGGCGATAGCACTAAACTGAAGTCGCAATGATAACCGTTCTGTTGAGTTCAATTCTAGTTTTTCCAGACCCGGGTTCTGCTTAAGAAATTCATAGTAAATGAACTCTGCAATTTTTAGGTCAAAATCCTCGCCCCCAAATGGGTTATAGTAGCTGATCTCCTCAACCCGAATTTGCAGGTCGGTAATTTCTTGAACAGAGTCCTTTCTTGGCGCAATGTAAATGAGGGTTAAATCAGTAGTGCCGCCGCCAATATCATAAATGATGATGCGCTGAACATCTTTGGTATAGTCTAGTTTTTGAAAAGCCTGTTTTTTGTGGAAGTCCTCATGAAGAAATGCCAGTGCAGCTGCGACCGGTTCGCTAATAAAAATTTCATTCGTATCTTTGGGAAATGGAACTCCAGTGTTTTCGCAGGCTTCTTTCAATGCCCTCAACGTATCTGCGCGCTGATTACTGGTAAAACTGGCTGGAACTGTTACGGTAAAGACCATCTCACCAGATAATTTTCTTTTTGCCGTATGAAGAGCTTTCTCAAGATATAACGCAGAGACCTGATAGGGTTCTTTTTCGACCACAGGGAGTAAGATCCGGCGTCCCATTTGTCTTTTTACCGCCCGTACAAAACGAGACGCATCTTGCTGACCATAAAACTCAGCCCGGGTTCCTACAAAAGGTGGTTGTTTATCGGGAAAATAGGCCAATGATTTTAAGTAAGAGGCCTCATAAATTTCGCCATCCTTGTCTTCTTGAATGATATCCAATACTCGAATATTGTCCTCAGACTTGGCGCTGGCGATCAATGTGGTTGTTGTACCCAGGTCAATTCCTACATAAACATTTTCCATAATCATTCTCCATGCCCAGTAGATAAGTTTATTGAACAGGAACCCCAATGACCCCCAAACTGCGAAGCTTCCGGGTCATTTCTTGCAACTGTGTCAGGCAAACCTCTTTTTGTTTAATGTTTACCATTAACCGATCCATTTCCTGCTGGAGAGATGTTTCCATCCTTGGCCGCCAGATTAGATAGAAAAGGGCTGTACCAAGCCAATGGAGATCTTCCTCGTCCTCAACGCCTAAAGACGCAAGATTCTTAGCTTCCCTGGCCGGATCTGACTGGGTTTCATGAATCTGAAAATAGAGACCCTGTCTGCTACACTCCAGCATTTTCCTGCCGGAAGAATCCGAAAGGAAACCATAAAGTTTTTCTCCGGCTTTTGGTAATTCATCGGTTAGATTAAGCAAAGCATATCCAGAGAGTTTTCCCCTGAAAGAATCTGGAACATAATACACTTGACTATCAGGTAGATCGCGCACCTTTTGAATATAGCTTCTCAAGTCACTTATCCAATTCTGCTGGTCTGTCAGGAATACCAGAGGCAGAGACTTATACTCCCTGAGAGCTTCACCTAAAGTATCGTGTAAAATTCTTAAATACTTATTCTCCGGTTTCTGTTCCATCAGCGCTGGGATCAACTGATAATCTTTAAAGGCACTTTCATACTCTTTAACATAAGAGTGCCATTTTCCCTCTTCGTCCTCAAAAAAAGCCAGATCAATCCTTTTTTTATTATCCCGTTGAGTGGGGCGTGCATAGGTGTGCAAATCGAATTTCTGATCTATTGATCCGCTGGTATCCGAAATAACCCAAACGGAACATTTGTTCTGACACACATTAACCATCAGCCAGTTTTTCTCTTCCATCCCTTAATCCTATTTTTCCACCTCACGCTTCTCATCGAGCCATTTTTGAAGGGTTGATGGCTCTAAAATAAAGTTTTCTACAAGTTGCAAAGGTGGAAAAAACTTCTCAAATGCATCTATTAATTCCTGGGTCTTCTGTGTGATAAGATAATCCAATTCCATATCCCGCTGACGCAATTCTTCTAACCTCTCATATTTTTCTAAAAAATTATCTTCGGGCATCAATTTTCCTTTCTAGCTCTTCAAGCACTGGGATTCACCTCAAACCAGGTTGTAACTTCAGCGCGAACAAGAATTTCGTTTTTCGTACGCCACCCCCTCCGAAGTAAACGGAACCGGAGTTCTTGTCCGGGATGATAATCTTTCAGTGGGCTTTCGGTTCCCCAGTCATACATTTTGGGTAATTTCTCCCAGTTTTGATCATCAAGCATAACCCGTAAAATTAATGATCCGCTCTCAAGGTCATTTTCCAATTCATGCGTTTCTGGAAACGGGTAAATTTTCCCTAACATATCGGACGCTTCCTGCAGGAAAATTTCCATAACGCTCTCTGGGCTTAACCCAATAATGGCCTGAGGTTCATACCCGGCCAGAGCAGATAGTTTAGGAAGGATCTTCATTAACCTGGAGGCCCATTGGTGTGCTTTTTTGGATGCAAAATCATCCATCCCCTCGCGCAAAAGACCGTTTTCTTGCTGGAGTGCAGCGATCACCTGGTTACTCTTATCAAGAAGCCTCATTTTTTCTGTTAATTCTTCTGTCAATTCATCTACCTTATCGTTTAGAGCGCGTTTTTCCTGCTCACATTTTTTTAATTGATTCTGAATTCTATCCAATTGGGTTTTCTGATCTTGAGCGTTTTTCCGGATTTTCCGAATATACATTTTTTTGTCCTCAAGATCCATTCTTAAAAGTTCGATCTCCCCCTCGCGCTCAGTTAATTTTTGTTCTAAGGTATTTACCTGGATTTTAAAATTTTCAATCGATGCAGGTCTCTCCTCTGATGCTGGTCCCACTTCTAATGAAATGTCTTTTTCCATTCCGAGCTCATCTTTTTTCTGTTCTTTACAATCAGATTGAGAAAAATTCTTTACCATTGGGTATATACCTCAGTTCCTTTCCCATTTTTTTCAGAGCGAATAACAGGTGGTTATTGGCGCCGTCATATAAACCGATAGTCTGGCATGGAGTCGAAGCGGCAAAGGTCATGAGCTCCGACCAACTCGCATGAGTATTTACGCCGTTTAGATAATACACATTCTCCATCATGGAGGAATTGATCAGCAAACCTTCAGGAATAATCCCAATGCTCGATCGATCTTCCCAATCGATCAGCTCACAAGGAGGAAATTTCCATACTTTATTATCTGAAGAAGAGTTGCATTCCTCAAAATAAAGAGAAGACCATTCATGCGCAAACCCCGCCAAACGAACGCGAAAATGATCAAACCATCCCAATCTTTGCGCTTCAATCAAAGAAGCGTAAATTTCCTGGGCTTCTCCCAAAGCCTTACATGACAGGAAAAAATGTCCGGTTCTTTTCTCTATCCGCCTGTTGATTTCACTCAATATTCGCTGATGATTCGTTTTTGGGTCAGCTCGAGGAAATGAACCAGGCCCGCCAGTTCCTGCAACATTCAAAGCAACAAAATGAAACGGGGCATCAGGGATTTCAGCTCCTTCAATGCCTCCAACCTGACGTAGTGTAAAATCTCCAGTCACCAGAATAGCGGTGTCATCATGACCAAGAGAGAACATCGCTGCGCCAAGAACATGCCCAGCCCGGTAACACTTAATTTCAAAATTACGGAGAATCATATGTTTTCCGAAATCCATCTCCACAATGTTGGGTTGCAGACCGGGGTTAGGGTATGTGCCTTGATAAATGCTTTTTAAAATTCTCCGGGTCAGGCGATGCATCACAACTGGCGTTTCCGGAAACTTCTCCAGAAAAACTGGCAGCTTATCATAATGGTCCCGATGAGCATGGGTCAGCAAAATGAAAGTTGGGCTCACCTCGGGTGTTGGGGCCTGGGGACCAGGATCCACCCATATGCTAAAACCATCCACCTGAAGGTGCAAAGTTGCACCATAAGACAAAATTTGGAAATTACGCTGAGAGATTGATGCTCCCGTAACAGGCTGCTCATACCACCAGGCTTCATCATCAACATAAGGAGCCACCTCATTCCAGGGGATCCCTATATTGAGAGCCTGATTGGCCAAGTCTGGCGTTAAAATTCCATCCTTTAAGTGATCTCGAATAACGATCATGATGATGGGGTTTGTTCTCCTTTCACTCCAACATATTGATCGACAATCGTAGACCAAACCTCAAGGATCGACTGCGCAAATTGGACAGGTTGATCTCTCCAATTTTCTTTAGATTGGCGAATTTCATTCAAAAATGGAAGGAATTTCTTGATTACTGGATGAATGTTTCCATCAAGGTCCAGTCCTTGGCAGCGAGCGGTTGCTTCTAAAAGAAGATTCAAAGATTCTTCTGGATATACTTCAGTCAACCGGATTAGAGCCCGTAATGCCAGGTCATCTAATTCTCCTTGCCTCAGCCCCAGCCGAAGCACTTCAACCCAAAGAGGCGCAGTAACCAGCCGGGGAGAAAATTCCAAGAATAACATTACAGCCTCATATTTATTAACCAGTGCGGTATATCGATTAATTTGTTCTCGTTGTTTGGCGAGCTGTTGCTTTCCATATTGAATTTGTTTTTCCAGATTTTCAATTTCAGTTTTACATCGCTCAATTTGGTGGTTAAGTTGTGTAATTTCCCCTTCTTTTTTCTTTGTCTCATGGTTCAACTCAACAAGTTTCTTCTCAACCACCCCCAAATATTCTGAAGGAATAGTAAACAAATTACTCCGGGCTAATTCTTCCCAAATCTGATTGACAATTAGCTGATTTTGAGCGCGCTCGAGGTTGTTCACTGCTCGATATCTCTTTTCAGCTTCCGTGCCTTCCATAACAGCCATTTTAAAATTACCGCTTTCCGCATAAATTAGAGCAGAGAGAGCATAATAATCAGCTATAAAATTGGGCAACTTTCTCTCCTCAACCTGCTCCAGGAGCTTCGAGTAGTGCTTTAAAAAATTTTGTTTTCTATTAGCTGGAAATAATGGAGAGCGGATAGCAAGGGAAAGCAACTTAATTTTCTCGTCATTTGAAGTAGAAACTTTATATAAAAAATCAATTACTAGCCTGAAGCTTTCATCCTCCACTCTATTCTCTAACTCTCGAAATATCTGCTCCTTAGACCCAGGCGGTAATGAATTCCAATTCTCAGGGATGTATGTATTTTTAATGATCTCTTCAATAATTTTATGCGCTTGATCCATTTCTATTCCTCAATAATCAGGATGATGTCTACATAAAACTGCGTAGCCTTAAGATTGTTTCCCAGGCTTCAACGATTTTCATGGCGGCTTGTGTTGTATTTTGAGACTTCATCTCTTTGACCTGGTTTATTTTTTCCAACCAAACCTGTGCATCGGCAGGGAAACCCTCGGGTATTTCAACTCCATTCATTTCAGGAAGCCTTGATACAACCTCTTGAAAGAGCTTTGAATCAATATTGGCAATCTCCGGGAGCAGGCGCTCAATCGCATGAATGGCGAGACGATCAATTTGTCCCTGCTTCAGAGCCAGCCGCAATACCTCTAACCATATTGGACTTAAGCTGGTTTCACGTAATTTCATAAGAAAATTAAGATAAACCGAATAATATTGAACTTGCCGGGTCAGGTCATTAAGTTCCATGGCTCTCTTTTGAATAATTTGACTTAAATTTATGTTTTCCCGGGCTTTTTCCTCGATCTTTTGGGATATCGTCTCGTATTCAGCCTTTTTTTGAGACAACAAAGATAACAGGTGCTCCAGTTCACTGTTTAGTTTTAGCTCAGCAAGGTGTAAGTCAATATTTACGACAGGCGAGATAGAAACTGAAATGAGCTTTTTTATACCATTGATCTGAGAAGTGAGTAATTTAATCTGCTCGGAGTCTTCGCTCAGGCGATAGCATTCAATGGCTTTATCGAAATCCTCAAATGCCGCCTGGCATTGATTTCTCTCAATATTGAACCAGCCTCTGAGTTTATAGAATGTAGCCCGAACCTCCAATTTATGCTCTTCCGAAACTGCTCCACCCGATTCGTTTTTTTCGAGATCTTCCAATAAATACTCGATTTTTTGAAAAGCTATTTCTTTTTTACGCTCATCCCAATTTAACCTGCTTATTGATAGAAACAAAACATGAATTTGGTCCCATCGATATTGTGAAGGGAGGTTTTGAACCATGTGAGCAAGTAAACGGATGAGCTTATCTGAAATTGGCTCATCCGATCTGGCACGTTCAAGAAGGTAAATACGATCTTCCAGGGGAAGAGATAACCAGGGCATCTTTGCAGAAATCCATTGATACGGACATCCCTCTTTCACTTGAGTGAGGATGTCTTCAGCGAGTACATGTTTATTCACTGGATTCTCCACGCTCATTACTTACCCCCTCACCCGAAAGTATATTTTGAAGTTCTTGTACAGATTGACCAATCTGGTGAGATACATGCGCCCCCTCGCGGTTCTGTAATTGGATGATCTCCCCTATTTTTCCAAATTCATCATCACAATGCGCCATGACTTTTTGAAAACAAAGGTGAAAATTTTGTTGCAGATCATAGAAAGCTTTCTCGGTATTTTGGATAGATTTGTCCCAAACCCGAGTAACATCAAGTTGATTTTTACTTTGCTCTTTTAAGACCCAATTTATTTCTTGTAAGATTTCTCCAACCTGATTGAGACGATCCTGTATTTCTTGAAGGGAAGAATTCCATGCTGGTTGCAATGTATAGGCATCGTTTAATACTTCTAGCGAATCAGAAAGGTCCTTGGATAATCGATTTGTAACTAACTCAACCTGAAAGATAGAGCCTTCTAAACTTTGCATGCTATCCACCAGTCGATTTTCTGAATGTTCAATTTTCTCGAGATGAACACTTAATTTGTGATTATTTCCCTCGATCGCTGGTATGAGGTTCTCTGTGGCTTCTTGAAAGCCCTCCATCGCAATTCGAAGGCTCCCGGTATATTCGGATATTTGAGATAACTGCTCTCGTTGTTGTTGAGAAATTAACAGAACTCGATCCAGTGTTTCTCTCAATCTCACCAAAATTTCGGCTGAGATATGAGTATATGCTTTACTGGCTTCCTGGAGTTTATCTACCCAACTTTGTTGCTGGTTTGCAAGTGCGAGGATGAATTGGCCGTGTTGATTGTTTTGCTCTTCTACAAACGACTTTACTCCCTCAAGTAAACCACGGGTTTCTTTTGCAACTTCGTCTTGTTTCTGCTGAGCAAGCCGGAGGGCAGATAAGGTAGCTTCCTGAGCTCCGTTGATAAACGCTTCCTGGTTCTGTTGGATTTTGATAATATAGTTATCTAATCCATATAAAAGCTCCACTGCCCTTTCATCAGCGGTCTCAAAGAAATGTCTTCTCTTTTTTATGAACAGATTATTAGCTTCCCAGAGAATGGCTGTCAAAGTATCAGCAAGAAAATGAATATCCCTCTCTTGCTGATCAATCCATAGGTCGCGAACTAAATGAACCGCTATCGACAAAACAATAATTAGAGCGACAAGCATCACATCTATGAATGCCATTGTGCTGAATGGGCTCGGCGCAAAAGGTTGAGAGTTTTGCAATGCTCCGCTCTGCCAAAGATAGAGTAGGTTTTCATTCTTTAAATTAGGATTTTGGGCAAGCAAGTCCCCATATGCCCGGGTTGCTCTAAATAATTCAAACCAAGTATAAGAAACCGGCAAAAAGATAAAGAAGTTTCTTATCTGGTCTAACAAATTGAGATTTCTGACCAAGTTCGAATTGAGGTAATTGTTCCTGGCTTGCTCAATAAAACGAGAAGGAGATAAAACTTCAAACAGGTTTAGATTCAACCAATAACCCGGTTCTTCGTTTTTTAACCATTCGTTTAGTTGAACCAGATGACCTTCTATCGGACTCCCATACTTTCGATCATGAAGAATTTGAATAAATTTTTCAATTTTCTCGCTTAAAGAGAGTTGGCCCGCAGCGGGGGGCATCGATGTTAGTTCCATGAACTCCCCATTCACTAATATACGCCCATAGATTGATCAAAACCTGCTGGTCTGTTATATTATAATTAAAAAATAGCAATATATAAATAAGTTTTGAGTAAATATTTTATGGTTACCATAACCCTGGAAAGATGTTAAATTCATGGACCATATGATTCACCTCTCAACCTCATCAACTCAAGATAACCCCTCCTTTCCCATTGACTTTTTCGATGAAGCCACGGATGAAGTGCGCCTTTCTCCAGAAGATTCGAACGAACTGCAAACCCTTATTCGGTTCGATCCACGAAATTCCAAAATATCTCTGTACGAAACCCTACAAGTTGAAAAATCCAGGTATCGCCTAAAAGCCTATAGTATTCTCCGAAAAGCGCTTCAGAATAACGACCACGAAACGATTAAACGATGGTATCTACCTGAATTATTCATCGGTAGTCATTTATTTTCTCCAGGTGAAATGGCAGAACTCAATTTAATTGTGAAGCCACCTTCGGATGGAAAACTAATTTTCATGAGTCTCGAGAGGGAGAATGGCAACCCATAAAAAATCCAAAAGAGATGGCGTTAGCCTGGCAGGCTGGTTGTTTGCGGATCTATTTTTGGGTTTGGCTATGATCTTTCTTGCCTCTGCCCCATCCTCTCCCCCACCCCTGGTTCCTACTCCTTTTATCGAAACCTCGACGCTTACGAATACACCGTTCTTCACACGGCTACCAACGACCGTAACAACCTCAGGCAATATCAAAAAGGATCAGACCCCTGTTCCAACGGCCACTAAGGCGCCTATCGGTTTACAAAAACCTCAATGTTACAACCTCGAACTGGAAGGAACATCCGTTGAAGATGGAAGCGAGAGAGACCAGATTATTCGTCAGTTGAATAAAAATATGCCAAACGATTCATCGGTTCGAGTAGGATTATTATTAGTTTGGGGACATGGAAAAGATATCTACCAGGGAAGGCAACTGGCTTTACGTGTCAGTAAAATTATTCAGGAACAATTTCCACTTAGCTTCGCTGGTGCCAATCAAAAAACCATGGGATTTGATGTTGGTGCCTATAAACATGTTCAGGTTGAAGTTTACCTTTTTACTGACTCGAAGTGGGAAGGAATAAACCCCGCACCTTGTGAATATAACAATTGACACCTCATCTGTGATCATTTCCAGATACATTATACGTAAGGGTTTTCAGGCCCAAGAGGAACATCAAAAATTTTGGAGTTGGAAAGAAAGCCAACCCGGCAACTATCCGCCCGGGCAGGGAACCAAGGCTAAAAAATTGAAGAGGCGTTCTACATAGGTTCCGGCGCGAGAAGGCATGGCTCGGTTTCAAGGCAGACCTGGTTCAGACGTTAGTGGAATGGGATTACCGGACCACATAGGATAACCAAGAATGGCAAAGCGAGTTCCTACCGGGTGAAATCAGAAGTCCGTTTCCAGTGCTTCCCCTATCTGACGCCAATGAGTCTTTGGCTGCCCCGAATACTGCCGGATACTTTCCAGAGGCTTACTCGGCGTCGCGCTGAAGAAGCCAAAGGAACACACATTGCCAAGACCTTCAGGCAGCATAGACTGTAAAAAGTGGAAGAATTCCTTAGCCATCCACGTTTCTGAGCAATTCCCAGGAGCGGGCACTGTCTTCAAGGTGCGCGTAGATCGTTTCGCTCAGGAGAACCCCCAGGGCCTCTAACCCCAGGATCGCTGCTCCCACCAGCGGCTCGTACCGCGCATTGACCAGCCTGGCACGGTGCGCCGCAGCGAGAATGCCCCGCTCGATCGTGTGGATCAGCAAAGGGCTTTCTCCCTTAAAAACACTGCCCGAAAGCACAACCTCTATCTCCAGGTCGAGTATTCCCAGGCGGCGCATGGCAGCCACGGCCAGTTTTTCCCACACGCGTGGGGGTGAACCGTTTTAGTCCATCTAAATCACTTTGACTGACTACTTAGGCGTAATAACACGTTTTACCCGACTATAAATATAAGGACTCGTTACTTTTCAGCCGATGCGATTAATTGAACCAAGCGCTTGTTGCATTCCAGCATGGCTCGTCCAGTATGGTAGGCTACCTTCCATTCATTCGCCAGATCGGTAACGATCGGCTTCCCATGCTTGTCGACCAACATGCGCCATTCCCCTACTCCATCGACGATCATGAAATCCTTAGCGAATTGCCAGATCTTCACAAAGGCTTGCAGGTATTTCGGGTCGCCAAATTGCTCGTATCCATCCAGGAACCCTACGAGCGACTCAGCATTTTGCCAGAATTCTTTTTCAAGCACGATCGCCTGTCCACCACGCGCGCCGTCGCGGTAAATCCCCCCCAAATCCCAGTCCACGCCTTCTTGAACCGCATGATCCAGCAGTGCCCGCATGGTGGCTTGATAAGGCTCGCGGCTAACATCAGCCGTATCCAATGCCAGGCGCATTAGCCACACCAGTTCTACATTATGCCCAAAGGAAGTCGTTTCGGTAGGCTTTTCGGGTGATTCACCGATTCGCTCCGCATTAAAAGTACGCCGGATAGCAATGGCTGGGATCGGTTTGAATGAGGCGTCAAACTGGTTTAAACCACAGCGATTTTCTGCATCAACCATGCGGTTTGCGATCAAGTCGACGATTTCCAGCAGTTTACGCCGGTGGATTTCCTCTTGAGAGGCGGTATAGAGGTTGGTGAATGCCTCCATCAGGTGCATATGCGTATCCAGGCTTTTCCGATCGCCGCCAGTAAAACCCGGCGCCGAAATTTTCCAGTCTCGTTCGAGGTTTTCATAATATCCCCCCCAACGGGTATCGACGCAAAACTTTTGTAGCAAGTCAAAAGTTTTACGAGCATACTCTAATCCGCGGAGATCGCCGGTGCCAAGGGTATATTCTGACAGGGCATAAATGGCAAAGCTTTGCCCATAAACGACTTTGCCTTGATCGGGATCGCTGCCATCGCGTCTGGTTTTCCAGTACCAGCCGTCAAAAGCAGTATCCCAGAAATGCTGCAGCATGAAATCTACCCCTTTACTGGCTAATTGGGCATAGACTGGCTGAGTTGGGTACTCGCGAGCTAGGCGTGAGAACCACCACACCATGCGCATCTGCGTATTGAGATATTTTTCGGGCATGGGTAGCCGCAGTCCTTGTTCGTTAAAATTGGTGTAATACCCGCCATATTCGTGGTCAACTGAGCGATCAAGCCAAAAAGGGATAATGCCGTGGGTCAAGTGATGATTGATCTGAGCGTGAAGATCAATAAGGGAAATTTGTTGGTCATTCATTTCAATCCTCCAATTTCAAGATCCGTCGGTCCTGGTTCGATTGGGTGCAAGCCGTTAATACCCAGCGAAAGCAAATCATCCAATATCAATGTCAGACCGCCAAATGAAATCGAATTCCAGCGCATCGATATGCCGCATAACGCGCGCATACCAGATGGCATATAAATCAAAAAGCTTTTCTAGAAGCGTGCCAGCCCGGTGATCCATAAGGTTCGACGAACAGACGTAATGGCTCATAGAGTTCGGCAGCATCGGGATCGGGAAGTGTGATCTTATCTGCATCGGCGCGCGAGTCAATCGCCCCGCCAACGACCATGGACCGGCCACCTACCTCGCGTTTGATGCTAAAGTTTGGCAGGTAAAAGTGGATTCCAACCGCCTCTAAAGCCAAATTATTCACCAGCTCAATAACGTAATAGCTTGCTCCACTGGGAGGGCGCATCCTTATACTTAAGGTATTCAATTTCAACCAGTATCCTGGGGAAACTACTGGGCTTGCTTCTTTCTTCCCCAATAACTTTACAGCAACCGATTCTCCAACGACTGATTCCAGAAAGGGAACACTATCAGGTTCCTGGTAGGCGAGTACGGTCAGTAAACGTTCACGCAACCTCATTCCTATTTCATGCCGCTGAGGGCGATCCCCCCAATGACGTATTTTTGCAAGGTCAAAAAGACGATCAGGATAGGCAGGGTAGCCAAAGTGGACCCTGCCATGAGCACTCCATAAGAGTTCAAATTCTCACCCAAAAAAGTTGCTAGACCGACTGAGAAAACATATTTGGTGCTATCTGTCAAAATAATTAATGGCCAGAGGAAGTCATGCCAGTTCCACATGAACAGAAACGCTCCCAGTGTTACCATCACGGGTTGAGCTAACGGAATTACAATTTGATGGAAAATGGTAAATTCACCGGCCCCATCGATTCGCGCCGCATCGACCAGTTCGGATGGGATTGAATACATGAATTGGCGCACCATAAAGATGCAGTAAGCACTGAATAATGTGGGCAAAGCCAGGGCCATGTACGTATTTCCAAGTTTAAAATCTACCATCATCACATAGAGCGGAATCATGTAGACTTCAAAGGGGATGATCATGGTTGCCAGGATAATAATAAACAAGACATTCCGCCCCCAGAATTGAAACTTGGCGAACACATAACCCAACAGTAGGCTTGTGTAGAGCGTGATGATCAGGCGAACGATGGTTATGAAGGCGGTGTTGAGATATAAGCGAGGAATATCGATCCGATTGAAGGCGTCCAAATAATTGGACCATGTCCACTGCTTCGGTAATATGGTAGGAGGAAATGCAACTGTTTCGGGTGCTGGCTTAAATGATGTGCTGATCATCCAGATGAAGGGGAAGACCATCATCACTCCACCAATCAACAACAAAAACCAGCCAAGAATATTTGCTTTGCTCAGCCATATCCAGAGTTTTAAGCCGGGTTTTACAACAGACCGGCTCCGCACAACCGAAAAAAATTTTTCTGAGTTTGTTTTGATTCCCATAAGATTCTCCGCGTTTTCGCTTACGCCAATGATTCTTCGTCGCTTTTACGCAGGCGCAGTTGTACAACCGTCAAAGTCATGACCATCACAAACAAAACAAATGCCATTGCGGAAGCCATGCCCATCCATAAACGTTGGAAGGCATACACATAGATCTGATACGCAATTACCTGTGTGGAATCTAATGGCCCGCCTCTGGTGAGAATGTAGACAGGCATGAAAACATTAAAACTACCAATTAAGGATGTGATAAACACAAAGGTGAGTACCGGGCTGATTAGCGGGATGGTGATATAACGGGCGATTTGAAAACCATTACCGCCATCCACAATAGCAGCTTCGTAATACATGGCTGGGATATTTCTCAAGGCTGCTACCAGAATGATCGCGTAATACCCTACGGCGCCCCAGACGGCCATGATGATAATACTTTTTAAAGCCCATTGAGGAGAACCCAAGAAATTGATCCTCTGTTCTCCAATTAAACGTAAAATTTGGTTGAAAAAACCTATCTGCGGATGGTAAAGCCAGCGCCAAACGACAAAAATACCTACGCCGGCGGTAATATTGGGGAGAAAGTAGATCAGTCGAACTACAGAACCCCCGCGCCGGATTGGATTCATGGTGATGGCAACCAATAATCCTAAAATCGTGGTGATAATACTGGTGGTGAATGCAAAGAGAACTGTATTTTGAATAGCGCGTAGAAATGTGCGATCTGACAGAATGGTGAAGTAATTTTTTAAACCGATAAAGAACTGGTGATCTCGCATCAATTGCCAGTCATGTAAACTCATGTAAAATGATGTCGCGAGAGGATAATATCTTAGAACGGCATAAAAGATGACCGCCGGAATTATCGTGATTAGAATAAAATTCAGTTCCGCTTTCCTTAATCCTTTTACTCGAAAAATTGAACGCAATCGATTGGATGCCTGCATCGGCAATCTCCTCCAAAAAATATCGGGATATTTTTAGACGCGCCAGTGGATGGTGTATCCGCTCCACGGGCGCGCCTGTCCTAGAATCACGTTCTGGGTTGTTCGGTACCCCAACACCTACGAGAATTTGTCGTAGATCGGTACATAATAGTCAAACAGTCCTGCATCGATCAATTTCTGTAGTTCTTCGTGTCCCAAATCACATGCATCCGACACTGACATTCCTGCAAGAATGACCTGGTCACGAGTATTCTTCATAAGCGCATCTAAATCACCTCCACTTTGCAGTGGATCATGTTCTTGCTTGGCAATCGCTATCATTTTTTGAAGGGTTGCATCTCCTTTCACCTTGGGGTCATTGATGACATGAATGTTCTCAGGGGCCAGTGCCATTAAATCGACCAGTTTGAATATAATGTCTCCCCGTTGATCATACATGTATTTGAGGAATTTAAAAGCAGTCTCATATTCCTCTGGATGACCTTTCAGTACTGAGAAATCAAGTGTAGGGCTCCTGTAGCCGTAGACAGGTTCTGCTTTACCGGTAGGTGTAGGCGGTGCAGCCAGGCCAATATCCTTATAAACATCAGGGTAATTGGCTTTGTATTCACCCAAGACCCACGTATACCCCCCGGTCATTGCCGCGTTGCCTGTCCCAAAAGCCTCGATGTTATCGGTAAGCGTAGGATCCCAGATTTTGTCCTTGAGCGCCAGGCCGGTGTGAAATTCGTATGCCGCTTTTACTTCATCTGAATTAAAGACGGACACACGTTTTTCACCTTCTCTTTTCATTATATCTGCGCCTTCCTGGAAAATGAGGGGCAACTCTGCATAGTATTGATCATTAATATAACCCATGCGGGTGAAAGTGCCACTCGCATCGACCTTGGTGAGTTTCTTTCCCATCTCGATCAATTCAGCCCAGGTAGTAGGCGGTACTTCAGGGTCCAGCCCAACTTCTGCAAAATGGGCTTTATTGTAAATAAGCACAAAGGGCGTAGAACCGGTGGGAACCACATAGCGGCCGTAATTTTTCAGGTCGAAATTCGGATAGGTTTCAGCGAACCAGCTATCCGGGAACAACTCTTCCGGGTAGGGGATGAGGATTCCCTGAGCGCGCATGTTGAAGTAAAAGTCGCTGTCCTGTTTAAGCAGGGTAGGGCCTGTTCCTGCTGCCACTGCGGCATTCACTTTACGCTGCATTTCAGCGACATCTTCGACTTTGATCTTCACGCCCGGGTTTTCCTGCATAAATCCCTGGGCGGCTTCCTCATATATTGCCATGCGAATATCCCACCAGCCCCACATAGAGATCGTTCCCGGCACAACTGCCGGTGGGGCATCACTAACAGTTGGTTCGGGTGGCGCTTCAGTCGCCGCTTCAGAAGGTGGCGCATCGGTTGCTTTGGGAGTGGCTGGTGCACAGGCAGCCAGAAACGCTCCGGAAGCAGAGAGAATGGAGGCTCTCATGAAATCACGACGCGAAAACTTGGCTTTCATTTTTTCTCTCCTCTTTGGATCTTGAAATTTCCAGTAGACAGAATCCGGTTTATGATTAATTTGTCTATGCCAAAATGTGGGAGTCGTTGTACAATGTTATAATAACATTCTGATTTTCGAAAATGTTGCACCTTTGGTAACAGACCGGACAGAATCCGGACAAAATCGTGATTGTGCAGTAAAACGTAAGAACCAATTCGAGGGAAGATTTTTGGTAAATGGCGCCAACAATCGAATGGCACGATTTTCTAGAGCATTTGCGATATGGATTAAACCATTTATATGACCCGAAACTACTCCAAAAAAGTCCGCTTATCGTTTGGTTTGGGTTAGAAAATTACGTAGATGCCGTTTTCAGGTTACAAAAAGTGTTAGCTGATTCTATTGAGCAATTAGATAACGATTCTGCCAATACGCCGTTTCAGCCTCAGATATTGCATATACTCAAACAACGTTACATAGAGCAGATTCCACAGGTGGATCTGGCTAAACAGGTGGCGATGAGTGATCGGCAGCTTCGACGTGAACAGAATGTGGCGATCGAATATCTGGCTACGCGGCTGTGGAACAGATACATTAACGGAAAAACCAGAGGGACTCCACCAAAAAAAACAGCAAGTAGTGACTTAAATTGGTTAACTACTCCTGAAGAAGGAACAAGCTGCGATCCGAATTATATTCTCGTTGTCGTGAGAGATCTGGTGGATCCACTCGTCTTACTACACTCCGTAACCATCGAGTCGGAAATTGAAGGCCCTCTTCCGTTATTACACATGCATTCAACCGCATTGCAACAGGCGCTTCTTAATTCGCTCAGCCTGGCAGTCGAGGCGGGCGAGAATCAAACGGTGTATCTTAGCGCATCCCAAGATGGAGAGTGGGTGGAGATTTGTATATCCTATCCTAGAATCGCGCGCAATTCAAAATTGGGCATCCAAGAAGACTCTGTTTTATCCCTGGGTACCCAACTGCTCGATCTCTTTTCTGCCCAGATTAGCTTGAAATGTTCGGAGGAAATGCACCAAATCTGTTTACGGCTGCCAGTTTTAAGCCGTACACATGTGCTCGTGGTGGATGATAACAAAGATTTCCTGGAATTGATGCAGCGGTATACAGCCGGGACCAGGTTTAAAATATACAGCCTTAACCCCCACGAGTCGTTGGTTGACCATATTCTCACCTTCCAACCTGCTCTGGTCATTCTCGATATTATGATGCCTCGTATGGATGGATGGGAATTGTTGCGTATCCTCCGGTCGAATGAAAGTACTAAATCCATTCCGGTGATTATCAGCACTATTCTCCCTCAGGAAAGCCTGGCAATGGCAATGGGTGCCAGTGGTTTTTTGCAAAAACCCATTACTCAGGAATCGTTAATGCGCGTTCTCGAGAATTGGTGTCCGATCCAGGATAGAACAAATCACTGATTAAACGAATACTTGAGATCAGATCATTAATTGAGTAACCGTCGGGTTTAATAATTCTCAACGAGTCAGTGATAACGGGAGATCCAGCGGGGTCACGTGAGGACAATACAATCACCGGGAGGTGATCAAAGCGGGGATTTTGTTGAATCGCTTTCAGGACAGTGAAACCATCCACCTCTGGCATCACCAAATCCAGTATGAGTAAATCGGGAACGACCTGCCGCAGTATATCCAGTGCTTCACGCCCATTACTTGCTGATAGAAGCTGATATTCTTTCCCTGACGATTCGATAATACGAGAGATAAGCTGGCGCATCTCAGACTCGTCATCGACCATGAGGATGGTTCCGTGTTCATGCACATGCGCTTCCAACAGAGAAAGAACATGCTTTACGGATAAGGGTTTGATCAGGTAATCGATCACTCCCATCTGGTGGGCAAAATCCTGCGTACTAGGAATGAAACAGGTGAATAATAAGGTCCCAATAGGGATAATTTCTTTGACTTGTCGGACAACTTCTGTAGACAGGTCAGACACGTTGAAGATAACTGCGTTCGTGGGGGTGATCAATTGATCAACAAGATCTTCCTGTTTGGATACACTGATAATTTCGACTTGATCCATGTACCGGGTTAATATGCGGGTTAAAGAATTGCTTAACTCGAAAACGATGTATCGCGGTGTTGCGACTTGCTTCGGCGCCTGATAGGCGCGCGTGCGGGGGACAAATGTGTTGTAGGGATTGATCCAGCGTTGCGAATTATCAACCTGGTTTTCTTGTTGTTGTTCGGCCGGTAAGCTGAAATAAAAGGTGCTGCCTTTGCCCAGAGAGCTTTCTACCCACATTCTACCGCCATGCATTTCGATAAAGCGTTTACTGATCGCCAAACCCAATCCGCTCCCACCGTGTGTGCGTCGAATAGAACCGTCGACCTGGCGGAAGGGCTCAAAGATCAACTCCAACTGGTCTGGGGCAATCCCTGTGCCGGTATCTGTAACGGCCACGATAAAGTTTTGTTCTTTCTTCTCAAGCAGCACCGTCACGCCACCTGTTTCGGTAAAACGTCCTGCGTTGGATAACAGGTTGATGATCACTTCTTTGATACGGGTTTCATCATAAAAACCGATGGATGGGACGGCGGGGATACCGCCTCGCAAGTAGAGCTTTTTTGCTTCAAATAAAGGGCGTACCTGCTCCATTGCATCTCCGACCAGTTGGTTCAAATCAATCCAATCACGTGTAAGGGCCATTCGACCCGATTCCACCTGGCTGAAATCCAATACATCATTGATCAGTTCAGACAAATGATGGCTGTTACGCCGGATAATGGAGATATCTTCGAGCAGTTTTTTGGGCAGCCTGACACCGTATAAATATGGATTGTTGGTGATCGTTTCGGCGAAACCGAGGATCATATTAAGGGGAGTGCGCAGCTCGTGGCTGACATTGGCGACAAATTCTTCTTTGGCCTTCAAGGCCGACTCGGCTGTCTGAGTTAAACCACGCAGCCGGCCAGTAAGGCGGATCAGCTCCCGGTTCGCGAGCATTAAGTCTTCTTTTACCTGTTCAAAATTCACCTGTTGTTCACGAGCCTTTTCTAAACTGGTAATGGCATTCACATATAGATTGGCCAATGAAGAGAGCTCGTCCACAATAGATCGATGAATAAATGAAGCAAGCACAGAAGCACATATGCCCCCCAGAAAAAATTGCGGCGCGCTGTTGAATACGAATGAATCAAAAGGCTTAATTTGTAATGAGTAAAGTATTGCTCCAAACAATAGGACCATTCCCATCGAAAGGAATGCTCCGCTCAAACTGAGGGTGATGGCAGACAAAAAACTAACCAGCAACAAAAGCGGAATGAACAGCCCCTGGATAATCTGGCTGAATGACAAAAATATCGCAATGTACAACCCAATCGTCCAAACAATTCCAGCAATCCAGGGAGATTTCTTAATGATCCACAGTCCCGCGACAAGAAAGGTTATCAGCCAGATTATCGACAATGCCAGACCTGGTAATAAATCCGGGTCTATTAATGCTTGATAGATCGGAAAAACGATAATAATCACGTAAACCAGGATATAGATTCGACGAATGAGATTGCTTTTTTTTTCAATTACAATCGGTAAAACCTGGACACTGACGGTACTTTGCTCTAATAGGGAATTTTCTTTACCAACTGACAATAACTTTTGAAAAATACCCATTAGATTCCTCATAGTACCATTTCCTCAAAAACCAGAAATTGAGCGAGGAGTGGAAGTAAGCATCAGAGCATCAACCATTCTTTTAGTTGATGCTCTGATTATAGACGACATTGTCGCGAAGTTGCTACGAACTGGATTTTTTAAAGCCGATTTCCAAATTCTACGGCGCAGATGGGGATTGGCTGATCAATATCTCTCCTAAGTTTTCGTAAGAATAACCACGCTTCCATCATTCGCCGGCAGGGAGCATTGCCAGCTTTCTCCTACCCGGCTGTATGGTTCTCCTCGTAGTGTTTCCGTGATTTGCCAGCCATGAGTTAATTGGAGTGTTACACGGATCGGCTCCGGGCTGTAGTTAATCGCAATTGCAACACGGCTGCTCTCATCCAGTGGATGTTCCGTAACGCCCACCAGCGGATGATCTTTCTTGATGATATGACTCTCCGGTAAAGATTGTGCGACTGTGCTGTAGATTTGCCAGTAGGGTTGGTTCTGCGGGTCATCGAATGCGCCAGGCACATCGACCAGCCCGGTCTCCAGCGGCACACTCAGGTAATAGACCCATCCTTGTCCATAGCGGTTGCGGGTGAAGACCGGGTTACCATCGGGTTCCTCGGCCAGCACCTGGGCGCCTTTCACCCTGAAGTTGCTGCGTATTGGCGAAGGAATGGTGAGCCAGCGGTTATCTGATCCAATCCATCGTACCTGAGCGGGTGAGCTGCGCCGCTGGCGGTTAACCACTTCCAACCCAAATACCTCTTCAAAAGAGGAAATAAATTCATCATGATTGGAAAGATAAAGCAGCGCTCCCTGACGCACTGTTTCCATCAACTCCACCCAGAAGTGGCGCGTCAAGCTGGCCCCAATCCCGCTGGTGATGGACGGCACGAAATAAGCCCGCGCGTCGCGTAGCGGCTGATTGGCATCCTGGAATTCCAGCTCGATGCCGGCCTGCTTGGCGAGGATAAAGCTGGAATAAGCGGCTGCCCAGGGCTCCTGGTAATTTGAAAGGATGCAGACGGCATCAACCACCCTGCGGGGGAGGGTGGGAAACGGCAACCCATTCAGAAAGGCGCGGAATTCTTGCATCACCGACACAATCGGCCGGGGAGATGTTTGCCCTGCCTGATTGACCCGGAACAAACCCTGTTCGCGTTCAAGTGCGACCCAATCGTAGGGCGGGGTGGCGAGATGGTTTGCATCAAAGGCGCACCACCATAAAAGGCCGCGGCAGTCATTTGCCCACAGCGAGAGCAGTTCCGTACGCAGAAAATCAACCGTAACGCTATCGCTGGCGACCGTTGGCCCCAGCGTACCGATTTCTTCGCAATAGGCAGGTTTTTGGCCAACATCGCCGTACCAGCGCGTCTGCGCAGTAGAGTGCAGCAGAGGGCGGATCGTGTTGATCGGTTCCTGGTTGCAGTAGGGAGTGAAGATGGGGTAAGGATGGGTGGTGAGGATGTCCACCAACTCACTCTGGTCTTGAATGCGCCAGGCGGATTTTTTTGTGGTGGGTTCGTCCAGGCTGTGCATGCTCGATACAATCGGGCGGCTGGGATCTTCGCGTTGGATGGCTCCGGAAATGGCCGCGGTCCAGGCGTAAGCCGCTTCATGGTCGGGCAGCGGAGACATGCAGTTGCACTCGTTGCCTAATGCCCAGGCCAGGATGGCCGGATGGTTCTTGAAGAAGCGCACAAAGGTGCGCACGAACTTTACTTCCCACATGATCGCCAGGGGGTCGCTCAACACGTTGAGGCCTTCCAGGGCGGGCGGGGTGAACAGGCGAAAACTCATCCATCCGGTCAGTAGCGCCACGACCAGCTTGAGGTGATATTTTTCCGCCAGGTCGGCAAGCACGCGAAAGCGTTCCATCATGAGCGGGTTGATGCCTGCCTGGCCAAATTCATCACCATTTAGCGGTGAATAGCCGATGCGGATTTCGTAAGGTTCGCCCCGGCTGCTATAAAACTGGCGGATAGGTTGAAAATCGGGCCAGGTTGGGAAAACGCGCAGCACGTGCAGTCCGGCTTCTGAGAGTTGTTGCAAATCAGATTCGACTACGGCGGGATCCCAATCGGACCACATATAAGCCCCTGCATGAGAAGCCCAATAATTGGCTCCGATGATAAAGGTACCGGGTGTGGTGAGAAAGTCGGTCATCGTTCACTCCATAATGAGGCTGAACCCTGGTATAAAGATCAAGGGTGGTATGATGTGCAACATTGCCGCACATCATTACCATAAAATAATGGTTATAAGTGGTTACTCCTTCATCAAAAACCGGTTGATATTATCAATGCGCAACTCCAGATAAGGATCGGCTTTGTCCACACTCACAGTAATGGTCCTGCTCTCCCCAGGCCAAAGGTCAAAAGCGTTATCGCTGCAGCGCAAATTCTCATCAGCGTCGATTTTGACCATCCACACAAACTGTTTTGCTGATACGGAGACCTGCCAGGTTTGAGGAGTCAACTGAATAATTTGATAGCTCATCGTATCTTCCGGCATCTTCAAATCTTGTAATGGCACCAAGAAAGCGCGGTTGCGGTCGATGCGCTGCCCGTTCTCATCGTAAACTTCAGCAAAGGCAAAGGTAGCCTGTCGATCCACGTCCTGACCCAGATCAATTCTGTCTACTAGCTGGGCGCTGCAAGGCGCAATGTCAACTACCTGACTTTGATGGACGCCTGACTCGCCAGTAAAGGCTTTGTACCCGTATTCCACCTTAACTTTACGGCTCTCCAGCGTTTCATTCAGCAGCCAAACCTGGCTGCCCGCTGCTTTGAAAACAACATGCAGTGGAGCGTACGCGCGCTGCATGTAGAAATATAATGGGTAGACGTTCAAATAATAATCGACCGGGGCGTACCCTACATGACCCCAAGTATCGTTGTATTCCCAAAACAAAACACCTGAGCAAACGTACATCCGGCTGCGTAGTTCTTCGGTCACATGCTTAACTACCTCGGCTTGCAGCATCTGACCGGCAATGATGAATTCTTCCGCCGAATAAGCATCCCGACGTTTGTAGTAGCGGCGCAGCATTTCGAGGATGAAATCCGCTTCATAGTAGTTGCGGTGATGCTCGTATACCTCACCACTGGTAACCGCTGGATATTCCCCCATATACTTTTGCAGGCTGGCAGGATTGGATGGCCTCCACAGTCCATATTCGCTGACGAACTTATAGTTTTTCTCAGCGATATCCCATACGCGCATCACATCCGCTTTTTGCTCTTCGGGGTAATCCCAGGGACGTGATTTTGAATTTAGCACATACCAACCCAATGTATACGACCAGACATGCTGATTACCCTGGGATTCCTGATCTCTTGGGGTGCCAGGATATGGAGAACTGGGATGATAATAGGTCACTCCATCCAGGCGTTGGATCACTTCAGGGAGGATTTGATCATAAATCTTGAAACCGTAGAAGATTCCGTCTGGATTTACCCGGTTATGCATCCAATAATTTTCATTGTTTCCGCACCATATGGCTAAAGACGCGTGATTGCGGAATTTACGTACGATCCATTCGGCCTCCAGACGCGCCTCTTCACAGAAAGCAGGCTCGTCGTCCGGGTAATACCCGCAGGCGTACATGAAATCCTGCCACACCATGATCCCCAATTCGTCGCAGATGTCGTAGAAGAATGGATCCGGGTATACCCCACCCCCCCAGACCCGAATCATGTTAAAATTGGCTTCCTGGGCGTATTTTAAGAGCTGGAATTCATGTTCCCGATTGATCCTGGCGTATATTGCGTCGGACGGCACCCAATCCCCGCCTTTGCAGAATACTTTGCAACCATTTACCGTCACAGTGAAGGTTTTTTCTTTCTCGTTCAACGGTTCTTGAACCACCGTGATGGTTCGAATTCCGTGTTTGAGTACTTTTTCGCCCAGACATAACTGCTGTGATGAATTCAATAGTTTTATGCTGATCTCATACAAATGGGGATCGCCCATTCCATTCGGCCACCACAGTTTTGGATGGTCCAGTAACAATGAAACCCTGCTTTGATTTAATCCTTTGTTGATCCCGACCGGGAAAAGCTCTGTTTTATCAAGCTCGTTGTCCCTGATCCTGACTTCAATCCAACAGTCTTGATGCGCATCCTCAAGCGATTCGACCTCGACCTCCACGTTTACCCGGGCAGCAGACTCCTTCATCGAGCTGGTGACATGGACATCTCGTAAAATGGCGTAAGAGGAACTTTCGATATATATATCGCGCCAAATGCCACAGGTGACCAGCCGCGGCGCAACATCCCAATAAAACGCCTGTTGCGCTTTGCGCATCCAGGGCCGGCGCGGTTCGGCCCGCCCCCAGGCTTTAGCGAACTTCTCGGTAGGAACGCCCTTAACTGCCTCAAAACCAACATCCAAACGAACCAGCAACTCATTGAGACCAGTCTTCAGGAGATGGGTGACGTCGTAGCGGTGCTGGCGAAACATATTATTCGCCGAGCCGACTTTCTCGCCGTTGAGCCAGATATCGGCGGTCAGATCGAGACCGTCACAGACCAGTTCCATCTTCTTGCCAATAAAAGAATCCTCGACGGTGAATTTACGCCTGTACCACCAATCTTTCTCCTCAATCCAGCGATAACGGGTGCTGTTCATGCCGATCAATGGTTCACAAATCAATCCTGCACGCATTAAATCCAGGTGAATATCGCCTGGCACGACGGCAGGAATCCAACGTCCCCAGGCCTCTTCCTTTTTCCCCAGGGTGGTATAGGTGAGTCTCCAATCGCCATTGAGGGAAATCTTCTGCATACCAATCTCCTTATAAGTTAATTGAGTCTTTCTTATAAATTGCGCCCATCCCGGCCGCCTTCTTGACCGGAGTAGGGGCTACCCGGATCCCAATTCGTGGGTACGGGCGGTTTGAATTCTTCCAACGGAAATCGGACTTTACATCGATGTCGACTTGAGATGTAGGCGCCCTCAACCATTTCCAATGCCATGAGGGAGCTTTCGGGAATGACATAGTTGATCTGACCGGTATCGATCATTTCAGCCATTTTCTCCAAATGGCGCTGATGGCCTGTGATAGTGAACTCTTCCGGAATGATCAGTGTTCCCTGCGGGTAGGCTGCATTCTGGATGTAGTAGCTGTTCTCCCAACCCCAAAATTCGATCTGCCCAGACGTGCCTACCAGCCTGAAAAGGATGTCTTTACCTGGCCGGTTCACTAATACGTCGTCGCCGGTATTCATCACCACGCGTACCCCGCTACGAGTCTGGGCATAGGTCACAGCTGTAGTTTCAACCTGCATATCGTCCCGATAGGTGCGGGTGCTGGAATCACATATCGCCATTACGAAATCGATTGGCTCATTGTTGGTTAGCGTGACGAAGAAATTCAACCAGTGAATGCCTGCATTGATGATGTCCCATTTCGTGTTTTGAATTTCTACCAGTTTTAGCTCGCCGATCTCACCGCGCTGAACGCGCTCGATAATCTCTAGTGAGGCCTTTTTCGCCAGCAGATTATGCGGCACGGCCATGGGTATGCCTTTTTCCCGGACAGCCTCCAATATTCTCCGCCCTGAGGCGGCGGTATTCCCAAGCGGTTTTTCGACCAGAATCCCTTTCAAAGGCAACTTGAGGGCATCCATCGTAATCGGCTCGTGTGTGGGTGGATACGTGCTGACACACACCACGTCGGTTGGACAGATAGCAAACATCTCCTTGTGGCTGGTGAAACTCTTGAGACCCGGATACTGCCCGGCCAGAGCCTGGCAGACCCCGGGATTGAGATCTGCCACAGCGACCAGCTCAAAACGATCCGAATTTTGGAGGGCGGTCATACTAAGTTTGCCTCCCAGTCCACCGCCGACGACAGCCGCTGTAAATTTGCTTTTCATAAATGGTTCTGTCTCCTCAAGAGAACGATCGGGCCTGGTCAGACTTATTTTTATGGATTGGTTGAGGCGTACAGCGCGTTATTGTTCCATATATGAAGTGGTTTTGTGTTGTAAGCGGCGACTTCGCCGCTTACAACACCATCGGACTGTTTTTAAAATGGATAGAATTTCTGCTACATCACCTTATCAGGCGGCATGTCAGAGACTGCCTGCAGAATAACTTCGTTCCAGGTTGTCATTGGATCGGTGGGCGCCACCCAGGGTTTTGGTTTCAGCTTCTCACCCTCCTCTTCAAGCCACTGGCTCCACGCGTTTATATTTTTACCGAAATCTTTACCGGTAATGGCGATCAGTTCAGTGTGAGCATGCTCCGCCAGAGGCGCCCTGACATCATTGAGGTAATTGATCAGTTGGACCAGGCCATCAGGGCTGCCACAGCGGGCCATTGCTCTGCAAATTAGCAACTCAAGAAACGCCATGCGCTCTGTAAAGAAATTTGCCTGGAACCCGCTGGTTAGCACCCGATTAAAAAACACCGGATAGCTGTGCAATTTTTTCAAAATCGGTACTGCGGCAGGGTCACCTAGCCGCTCTGCCCCATAGCACACATAAGTAACGTAGTAATATGATCCGGTATTCTTATCCATGAGTTCGTCTTCTGTGACCGAGGCAAGCAAATCCACGACTCGCTGCCAAATAGGCAAGCTGGCTTGCGATCGCGTTAAACCAAGCGCATAGATCAGGTTTGCCAGGTTTGGCGCAGCTGCCTGGTCGGGCGGCCATCCCACATGACGGATTTTCGAATCCCGCTCAGGCAGCTTTTCCCCCTGCAATTGACGTTGAATAGTGGAAACCAGGAGGGGAACGCCAACCTGAGAACCGAGCATCGATAATCCCACAGCCATTAACAATTGACGATCGCCCTCTGCTTCAGTGAAAGCCTGCTCCAGCAAGGGTACCACCTGGGGACTTGAGCACAACAAGTCAACAAATGGAATACGCCCATGGTAATGCTCGCCGACATCCAAATCTGCATAACTATAGAGAGGGGGATCGGCTTTGAGCGCGTCAATCATGGATTTGATGTCCGCGTCGGTATACTTTAGAGGCACCAGGGTACGGGCGAGAATCTCAGGTGGCAGGACTCCGGCCTGTACGAGCTGCTTCTGTAAATCCTGGATATTCACAGAGCGAGGGGACTGGCCACTTCGGATGGCCAAAGCCGCGGCTATGGCAGCTACGCCTCCCAGGTTCTCTAAATCTGACTGCATACGCGGAGCGGCCAATCCATCGTGTGTCGTTGAATAGGCTTTGCCAACCACGAGAATATTTTCAAGCCCTTTGGGTAACAGCGCTCGATACGGAATCTCGATTTCTAAATTTGGGGGTTGCAAGCCAATGCGGAGCCAATCTGAACCACTCTCGCCCTTGATGTCGTGGTTGCTAAAGGCAACGTATACCGTATCCGGCCATGAACGCCGTAACAATTGATCGTTGAATGTCATGACGACGTCCCCGCGAATATGCCGGCTTTCTCGTGGGGCGAGGTAGATACCGTGGTCATGATCCCTTTTCTTGCCGCGTCGCCGTTCGGCCAGGATCATCCGCGTATAATCTTCAATGTTGGTGATGTCGGCCATGCTGGTTTTGACATTGCGCGTGAGGCCGGGTCTGGCCACTTGCGGCATATAGGCGTACATGGTGGAATGATCGCGTTCCGACCCATATACAAATTCTGCCCCAGCCCAGGCTGCCACATCACCGTCTCCCGAAGCATCGATGATTACCTTGCCCAGCAAAGCAACTGGGCCGGTGCGGGTGGCGACAACAACACCGCGCACCACATTTCCTTCAACAATCGTCCCGATTACCAGCGAATTGAACAGCATCTTAACACCGGTTGTTTGCGCTTCTTGCATCAATGCACGGGCTTTGGCTTCGATATTCCACTCTGGAATAGGCCCTTTTATCTTCCCATGCCTTAACCGTTTTTGCATCTGGTTCACCAGGTCGATAATTCTGGCCTCAAACCCCATGTGGCGGACGAACCAATAACTGTGAATGCCTCCATAAGTACCTGTACCACCCAGACCGGGGTTCATCTCTACCAATACTGTTTGTATCCCTTGCTGTGCTGCCACAATGGCAGCCACGGCTCCACTTGTGCCACCACCCACAATAATTGTGTCGGCGGTGCATATAATCGGAATGGAAGTATCCGGCGCTGGGTGCAAGTCATAGGCGCGCCCACGCTGGGGTTGTTGAGCCTCCTTGATTTGCAAAGAAGCAGATTGGGTTTGACCTGTCCGGTTGTGCTCGGCGGCTTGTTTCATGGGGTGCGCACTGACGTTTCCCCACTGCTGATTAATAACATCCGCCAGCGAGACGCCTAACTGACTGGAGATCAAGGGATCACGGATCAGCGCTTGCATCGGTTCGGCCACCCGGGCGGCCTCATTTAAGAGCCAGATGCCGGGGATGGGTCCGGAAAAACTGACCGCAGGCGTTTTCAGTTCTGTCCCATCAGTGGCAATTGCGTTGACCATAACCGACTCGGGCAGATGAGCCCAATTGGATATGGGGTCGGCCAGTTGAGGGGTGTGCGGTCCATATAATTCATAGGAGCCCCCGGCCAATAAGGCCTGATCAAACGCGGGAACCTCAGTTATTAAATAAGCGGCTAAATCGGTAGTTCGTTGTTGAACCAGGGCATCCCTCTGGGTCAGTTCAAAGCCGCTCATATCTCCAAAAGGCAAGGAGTATTCAAACTCAACCAGAACATTTCCCCGGCCGCCATATCCTTGATGTAGCATAAGAACATCATTGACAATCCCCAGCCGATCTGGTACGGATAGAACCGTCTCATCCAGCGTTCCGACCTTGCCAAATTCCAGGGTGTAGCGAAAAAGGGCCTGACCTTTCTGCGCAACCCCAAATTTGGCTCCGGCCAGGCGAGCAACCAAAGCGGTCTCGGTTGCATCGATTAATACCTTGCAAAGGATAACTTGCCGCCCGGATTTATTCCCAATGACCACTCCCTGGAGTGTATCCTGGGCGAAGCATAGATCAACCGGCAGGCTGGCGTAGATGAGTTTAATTCCGGCAGTTAAAACCAAATCTTCAAGGCAGGTTTTGACCGCATTCATGTGAAGTGGGATTTCGCCGGCCACAGCGGATGCCCCACTGGAATTGATGCATTCCTTGATCACGTCCGATAACCCGGCTGGATTGACCTTGTCCGGGAAAGGTATCCAGGGACGCAGGGTAGCTGTGATCTCTCGTCCCAGGTAGGTGCGAGGTTCCACAAGGGTTACCTTCCGCCCGGCCCTGGCCAAGGCTAAGGCTGCGCTTACGCCGCCGAATGACCCCCCTATCACGACAATATCACACTTATCCAGTACCGGTAAGGTCTCTCGGTTGAAATTGATCTGCATCATTTACCTCCTCAATTGATTAACTTCTCAAATTAAACGCGATTATCCAGGTGAATAACCTATTCAAAGCAGGTGAAAATCACGTTGAATGCGCCCAGTGAACTACCTTTTCCTATTCAACCAGTTCTTACCACTCAGGCCAATACCGTCGATAGTGAATATCTCGCTGACGATACTAACCACCAAGATAGAGATTGTGGCACAACAAGGTGATAAAAATGGAATTTTGTCCTGCTCATTGTCATTATAGCAATCCAGAAATCCCTATTGTGGGCAATCAAACACAGTTCCGGACAAAAAACGGACAAAAATTATAGTATCATGGCATATCGACTGGTCCAGCGCGCGAAAGTCATTATGACGATGCTAGATGATCCCAAATTCAAAGGAATTGAGCGTCCTCCCACTACGCCTATTCCTTTACGGGCTTATATGGGCAGAGGCAAATCGCTGATTTTTTTGGACAGATCTGATTCACATGTTTTATGTATCAGATCGAATTGTACAGATTCTTCAAATGCATAAAATTACCGGCTGATCAACTTATCCGGTTGTGGTGTATGACAGAAAAGGTGTAATCATACCCAATTACCGCGGTTTTTCCGTAATCAGCAGAGCGTGCCGCCGCGACCGCAGCCGCCGTCCGATTCTTTCGCAAGCATAAGGTCAGCAACGTCGAATTCATCCCCTTACCCGAGGTGGAAATAGATGTCAACCTGGATCAATTTATTAAAGAAAGGTAACGGGGGGTTCTTGCAGAAGAGAACCGGTTGACTTGCTGTATGCCGGGGTTGGCGCTATTCCTGGTTCGAGTATCGGAGCAGGATGAATCCGGATTGAGTCGTTGATTGCTCCTGCTGTAGCGTCATCGCAGAATGACGTCCCACTGAGGACTCGAATAACATCCCTTCGATGGGGGCCGAGAACCTTCAGGGAGACTTAAATAAAAAGGCTCCTCGTCGAGGACTCGAATAACATCCCCTCGATGGGGGCCGAGAACCTTCAGGGAGACTTAAATAAAAAGGCTCCTCGTCGAGGACTCGAACCTCGAACCTAGCGGAAAAGGCTGTCCGGTAGCGGACAGCCTTTTCTGTGCATTCGATTTTACTTCCCGAGGATTTTCTTCAAGGGGGTAAAGTGCTCGGCTTCGTTTCTGGCGAACTCGTCATCTTTCAGTAACGCCTGGGTATATCTCTCAAAGGTGCCCAGGTTTTTCCATCTCCCCAATCTTTGGACGCTTCGGGTAGATTGTCCCTGTTTTATTCTTAACGTGGCAAAACTGCGTCGAAAAGCGTGTGGATGTACCTGTTCTATCCCTGCTTTATTTCCCAATTTTTTCAAAATGATCCGCAACCCTCGCGGCGTGAGCGTTTGGCCGGGCGTAATTCCTCCAATTCCCACAAACAGATGATCACTGTTCGTCTTCAGGCGAGCGCGAACTTCCAGCCACTCCTTCAAGTAAATGGCAGTTTGATTGCTGAAGAACACCTCCTCTTTTTCACCCCCTTTCCCAATGATGGAAATCTTGCGATGGCGTAAGGAAACATTAGAGATTTGGATTCCACAAAGTTCCATTGCACGCAACCCGGTATCAACCAGCAACACAATAATGGCTCTATCTCTCACTTCTCGAGGTTCATTCCCCCCACATACCGCAATCAGCTCAGAAATTTCATCCTCCGTCAATGTCCGCTGGGGAGTGATTTTCGTAACAGGTACAACCAGAATCTTCTCAAGATTCTCAACTACCGTACTGCTACAGTATCCCATCTTTTCCAGAAATCTGAAAAACATCCTTGTAGATACGATGGATTGTTTTCGGGTCTGGGCAGAATATTTTGAGCGGAGATATACCCCCCAATTCAATATCATTTCTGCTGAAAATTGATCAGGACTCCTGACCCCCTGTTGTTCAAGCCAAATTGCCAGTTTATTCAAGTGCCAACCGTAACTGACGATGGTTCGTTTGGAGTGCCCTTCCTGATAAATCATCTTCAGAAACTGGTGAATAAATGACCGATAGGGTTCCTCCGGAGACGGTCCGGGGATCGATGGATTGAATGTCTGGTTCATAGGTACAGTCTCCTTCTAGCGGTAATGAGGGGTTTGGTAGTGAGAAGGAAGTTATACGCTATGAAAACGTTTGCTTTACCAGGGGTATTCAAAAAATCACCCCCTCGCCCGGACAAAATATGCGCATTTTCATTCAAACCTTTTTCGGCTTGACACCGTATCTCACCTAAGTAAAATGAAACCAGAAAGAATTTCAGCCCCGCCGCTAGCATCGGCGAGGCTGGAAAGGCAACGCGGTTGCGGCGCGTTGCGGCAAAATGAGCATAACAAACTTTTGCCGCCCGCGCAAGTGAACTGCCTGCCGCGGGCGGATTGTTTTCAAAAAAACATAATCTCAGGAGAAATGCCATTGAAACCCGGTACCATTGTCAAAGCCCGTGAGCGCTACTGGGTACTCCTGCCACACGAAGATCCCAGTGTGTATGCTCTGCGTCCGCTTACCGGAACCGTGGATGAAATCCTTCTTCTCTATAGGGAATTAACTGACCGCCTGGGTTATTCTTTACCTGAAGAACGCCCCCGCACAGCGACCTTCCCGCTTCCAACTTCAGAGGATGTATCCAATGCCAACCGCGCTTTTCTTCTGTGGCAGGCAGCACGCCTCATCCTGCGGGAAGGCGCCTCTCCTCTGCGCGCATTAGGGCGGATTTCAATCCGTCCACGCGTTTACCAGTTTGTGCCGCTTCTCATGGCTCTGCGCCTTGATCCGGTGCGCATGCTGATTGCCGATGACGTCGGTGTAGGAAAAACCATCGAAGCCCTCCTGATTGCCCGTGAACTCTGGGAACGGGGGGAGATCAAACGCCTGGTAGTCATCTGCCCTCCCTACCTTTGTGATCAGTGGCAAAAGGAACTGGTAGATAAATTCAACTTTCACGAAGCCGTCGTGATTCGCTCCGGCACACTTGGGCAACTGGAGCGCAACAAACCGCCCACAAAAACCGTCTTTGAGCATTACCCCGTTCAGGTCATCAGCATTGATTGGGTGAAAAGTGAACGCAACCGTCACGCCTTCCTGCTGCATGCCCCCGAGTTTATTATCGTTGATGAAGCCCATGGCGCTGCCATCGCAGAGAATCAGAACCAGCAACTGCGTCACGAGTTTCTGCGCGAAGTAGCCAGGAACCAAAACCGCCACCTTATCCTTCTGACCGCTACCCCGCACAGTGGTGTAGAATCGGCATTTCGTTCTCTGTTAGGGCTGCTCGACCCACGCTTTGGGGAATGGGAAATCAGTAACTTAAAAGAAAATCAGTTGCGAGAACTGGCGCGTCACTTTGTCCAGCGTACCCGTAAGGACATCGAACACGACTGGGAAAACGAAACCTGTTTCCCCGAACGTCTGGCTGACGACCGCTCTTACCGGCTTTCAAACGCTTATCGCACTCTTTTTGAGAAAACCTACGACTTCTGTGCCGAAATTGTGCGCACCGGTCAATTCCTTGAAGAACGCAAGCGGCGGGTGCGCTACTGGGGCGCGCTTGCCCTGTTGCGCTGTGTGATGTCCAGTCCCAGAGCAGCGCTGGCAGCGCTTGAAACCCGGCATAACCGACTGGTTGTCGAAGAAACCCTCTCTCTGGAAAAAGAAGAGTTCGACTTTCGCTCCCTGATCTTTGAATCGGATCGGGAACAAACCGACGATGAGCAACCCACCCGTCCCATCGAAGAGGCTGAAGATGATTTGCCTGAAGTGGAACGGCGTAAACTCCGGGAACTGGCACGTTATGCCGAAAACCTGCTGGCACCCGGACAGGATACAAAACTTGAAGCGCTTGTTCAAATCGTGCAGGAGTTGCTCACAGAAGGCTACCATCCCATCGTCTGGTGCCGCTATGTGGCTACCGCTGAATACGTGGCAGATGCCCTGCGGAAACATCTGGAGGGAAGCCATTCTCAAACACAGGTGATCTGTATCACCGGCAGACAGGCTGATGACGAACGCCGTGCTTATATTGAGCAGATTGACGCCAGTAAACCGCGCGTTCTGGTGGCTACCGACTGCCTCTCGGAAGGCATTAACCTGCAGGAAAAATTCACCGCTGCCATTCATTATGACCTGCCCTGGAACCCCAACCGCCTTGAACAGCGCGAAGGCAGAGTAGATCGCTATGGACAGCCCGCCAGAAAGGTAAAGGTCATCCGCTTCTTTGGCAAGGATAACCCTGTGGATGGCGTGGTGCTGGATGTCCTGCTGAACAAAGCCCGCGAAATTCACGACACCCTGGGAACTTACGTGCCGGTGCCAGAAGACAGCGAAAGTGTCACCGAAGCCGTGTTGAACGCCCTGTTCCTGCGTGGTTACTCTAAAGATCCCCGGCAACTTACTTTTGATTTCATGCCCAATAGCGTTGCTACTCTGCACGCCCGGTGGAAATGGGATGCCGAACGCGAGAAGATCAACCGCTCACGCTTTGCTCAGCGCAGCCTGAAGCCTGAGGAAGTGCGTAAAGAACTGGAAGCGGCTGATGCTGTGCTGGGCGATCCGCAAGCCGTCAAGGAATTTGTGTTAAATGCTGCCCAGAATTTAAAACTGCCTCTGATCCCGGAAAAATCTTCGTTGGTTTATCGCCTGATCACCGAAAACCTGCCTCCTGAAGTCCCTGAGGCGATTCAATTTGTCTTACCCAAAAAGAAAGACGGCGTGTGGCGTATCAGTTTTGTTTCGCCTACTCCCGAAGGGGCAGATTTTGTGGGACGCAATCACCCCTTTGTTGCCGCTATGGCGCGCTTTTTGCTGGAAGAGGCTCTCTCCCGGAACAACGGAGAGGCGCGCGCTTCCCGCGGCGGAGTGATTGCCACCCGCACGGTGACCCAGCCCACCACCCTGCTTCTCCTGAGAGTACGCTATCTGGTTAAAATTCCCGATCAACCTGATCTGTTCTCGGAAGAGGTGCGCGTGCTGGGGTACACCTCTCAGTCCGATCGCTCTCTGAATTGGCTGGCTGAAGATGAAGCCCTGCGCCTGTTAAGCAAAGCCCAGCCGGATGCCAATGTGCAGGGCGATAAGAGAGCCATCTTTGCCCAGGCTCTGGAAAATTACCCAAATCTGGAAAGCGCAATTTACCAGAATCTGGAAATCCGCGCCCGCAATCTGGCTGAGGCGCACAGGCGCATCCGCCAGGCGGTGCGACTGAAGGTGCAGAATTTGACCATCGAACCCCAGATGCCCCCTGAT
>Ga0226835_1000536_pt1 | contig 39069 bp, 28 predicted proteins | sample LAC_MetaG_1_FD_163627 | JGI IMG/M metagenome (GOLD analysis project Ga0226835, IMG submission 163627) | Anaerobic ammonium oxidizing microbial communities from anammox membrane bioreactor (MBR) in UC Berkley, California, United States -... | ecosystem: Engineered > Bioreactor > Anaerobic >...
ATAACCATTTCACCCATTGATGGGAGAATTATGGCCTCTAAAATGGGTTACCCATACGCACATTCTTTAGGCTTTTCTATTAATATGAGCTACCTATTATAAAAAATATCGCAGTTCTGAAATCAATGAGCTGCGATATTTTTATACATTTGGTTTTTTAATTCATCTACATTTGGTTTTGGCGATTTTAAATGTTTGGCCCCGGACTTGACAAAATCAAAGCCGTCGTGATCGGCACTTCGGCGGGCGGGCTCAGGGCACTCAAGTGTATCATTGAGAAGTTGCCTGCTCAATTCGATATTCCCATTCTCATTGTGCAGCATCTGAGCCCCCAATCGGGTAGTTTTCTACCAAATTATCTGGGTCAATTTACTCATTTACAGGTCAAAGAAGCTGAACCCAACGAACCCATCCTCAATGGCTATGTGTATATTGCTCCGGCCAACTATCATCTGTTGGTCGAAAAAGACAAAAAGCTTAGTCTCACCGTTGACGAGAAAGTAAATTTTTCCCGACCTTCGATTGATTTACTTTTCGAGAGTGCAGCCGAGGCCTTTTTAGACCAACTTTTAGCCATTCTGCTGACAGGCGCAAACAACGATGGAGCCAAAGGAATCATTCGTATTCATCAATTGGGCGGAACGACCATTGCCCAACATCCCGAATCGGCAGAGGTAAAAACCATGCCCCAGAGCGCCATCGAGACGGGCAACATTGACTGGGTTTTGCATCTCAACGAAATTTCGGTTTTCCTCTCGCAGATGGCCGAAAAAAAATCTTAATTCGGAAGGCAGATATCCACGTACACAGGCAAATGGTCGCTAAAACCACCGATATAATTCGGACCGCTGTAGGTGCGAAAAAGTTTTTTCCCCAGATATCGTTCGTCATCCTCAAAGAGAAAGTCGCCGTGAAAAATTCGTGCGCTACCGGGGCAGTAATGGATTCCCTGTTCTGAGTCATAAAGCGAAGCCGATATAATCATCTGATCAAAAATCTGCCAGTCGTGTCCGTGTTTCAATGTTCCTTCAAAGCCTAAATTTGCCGGATTCGCAAACAACTGTACCAGAGCGTTATCCTCTGGCTTGTTTTCAGCAGCTACAGCTCCCAACACTTTCAAAACACTCGGATCAGAAGGTGTATCATTGAAATCTCCCATCATCAGCACTTTTGCTCCGGGCATTACAGCGCTCAGCGAATCGTAATGACTACGCAAAACCGAAGCAGCAAGTTGCCGGCGGCTTTCCGATTCTATCTGGCCGCCATAACGCGATGGCCAGTGATTGACATAAAAATGTAACAGCTCACCCTGCAATGTTTCAAAAGCGGCATACAAAATGTCGCGCGTGCGAAAGCTTGTATCGTTCACATCCCTCACTGTCAAAGGGGCGCTGTTCACCAAAGTCAACAGATCGGGCCGATAAGCAATGGCCACATCAATTCCGCGCCAATCGCGCGACTCATAATGGACTACCTTGTAATTTAGCCGTCGGAGCGGTGTGCGTTTGACAATATCGTCGAGCACTTTTTCATTTTCAATTTCACAAAAACCGATGAGCGCCGGAAATTGACCCTGACTTAGAGCTGCAATCGTTTTAAACACATTGTTACGTTTGGTATAATAGCGCGAAATCGTCCAACGCTGCTCACCGTCCGGTGTAAAAGCATTGTATCCTCGGGTAGTATCAACCTCATAATCGAAAAAATTTTCAACATTGTAAAACATTACCCTCAAAGAAGAAGCTGGTTGAGATAATAACCGAATCGGATACAATACACTGATAATCAGCATATAAAATAGCAAGAAGGCAGACCTCCGAGTCATAAACAGTTTCATGAATCAAAAAAAATCCTCTATAAAAAGCCAAAGTTAATCTTTTTGTTGGTTTTTTGTATTTTTGCAGAACGCAATCACATTATTCGGTCATTAGCCATTTTCTGATTGAACCACGGTTCATAGTTGACCTATTTCAGGAAAAATGGCATTGTTACCAAATGTGGTATTGTAGTACTTAAATAGGCTTCCAACATTGAGTTCTACATTCTTAAAAAGTTAAATTAAGCGAAAACCGGGCTACCGTCAGTTCGTGGTTTGCGCGATTTGATCTTTAGAATGGCAATGCAGACGAAGAAAACAGAAGACAATAGCATCTTACCCACAAGACGATACCGAAGTTTGTGGCCCTATGCCGGTATTTTCATTTTTATTCTGCTATCGGTTCTTATCTGGGGCGTGATATTAAATGGTTCACTTGCTGAGAACAAGGTGTTATTCGATAAATATTTTTCGCACGACATCAATTTCATTAAATTCATCTCTGAAAATCCTGATTATTCCGAAAAGCTAGATCAGGGGCTTAAATTGTTTGCCAAAGAAGATTATCGGGCAGCAATTGATATTTTCGATGAATTCCCGGACAACCACACGGCTATGCTCTACCGAAGCATTTCGTTCATGAAGTTGAATCAGCATGGTTTGGCTGCGCTTGACCTCGACCGAATATTAAATGATTCCAGCAAAATTTATTATGATCAGGCTAAATGGTATCGGGCTTTGCTATATCTAAAACTCAACCAGTCAACTGAAGCCACACAGATGCTGGATGAAATAGCTGCCGATCATGGCGTTTATAAAACCAAAGCGCTCATGCTGCGAAATGAAATTAACCCCAAGCGGTAAAGGCTGAATGGTCGTTTTTCCTTATTCTGCTTCAAGCTCAAATCACCATTCATTTTCTTTTTTTCTGTTGGCCTAATCCCAAATTTAGCCTTCCGGTGTGTTCAGTTCAATGTGTAGTAAATCACTATGATTAGGTATTTGTCTTCAAGGTGGTAAAATCTATTTTTGTGGCTTGAAGTTGATCAGTCAAAACAAGGAAATAAGTCAGGCTTCTTTTATTCAATATATTTAAGATGAGGCAGTTATCCGAGCTTAAGGAAGGCGAAAAGGGGATTATCCTAAAAGTGAAAGGCCGTGGTGCTTTCCGCAAAAGGATTATCGAGATGGGATTTGTGCCCGGGAAACAGGTAATTGTTGTGAAGCATGCTCCGCTGGGCGACCCGATAGAGTACAATGTGATGGGGTATGCGGTCTCGCTGCGAAAAAGTGAAGCCGCATTGATTGAAGTGCTTTCGGAAGACGAGAAAACCACTAACGCAGGAGGAGGTTTCCATGGCGTACAGGCGCTTGAGCAAGCGCTCCAGCTTCGGCCGATAACTGATCGAAAGGTAATTTCTGTGGCTCTTGTGGGCAACCCTAACTCGGGGAAGACAAGCATCTTCAACGTAGCATCCAACTCACGCGAGAGGGTAGCCAATTATAGCGGCGTTACCGTGGAAGCCAAATCGGCCCTGTTTAGTCATGGCGGCTATACCTTCAGGCTCACCGACTTGCCCGGAACGTATAGCATCACCAGCTACTCGCCCGAAGAGGTTTTTGTGCGCAACTTCATCTTTAACGAACTGCCTGATGTTGTACTGAATGTAGTGGATGGCTCCAACTTAGAGCGAAACCTTTACCTTACCACCCAGCTCATTGATATGGACATCAAAGTGGTGATGGCTTTGAATATGTTCGACGAGCTGAAAAACAAAGGAGCCGAGTTTGATTACGAAAGTCTGGGAAAGCTCATTGGAATTCCCATTGTACCTACAATCGGATCAAAGGGCGAAGGCATCGAAGCCCTTTTTGACCGCATCATCAGCGTTTATGAAGACCGCGATCCCGACACCCGTCATGTTCATATCAATTATGGGCCGGAAATTGAAAGCAGCATCAAACGGATTCAGGAAGTTCTGAAACAACCCGGCAACGAACCCATCATCAACATTGTTTCGCCTCGCTATCTGGCCATCAAGCTTTTAGAGGCCGACAAGGAAGAACGTAACCGCATTGAGGGCTGCGTCAATTTCAAAGCCATACAGCGCGTGGTGAGAGAAGAGATTGTGCGGATTGAGCGTGTGATGGCTGACGAAACCGAGACCGTCATCACGGATGCCAAATACGGCTTCATCGAAGGCGCTCTCAAAGAAACCTATCATGAAGCCATCAAAGAGAAGAAAAATAAAAGTCGCCGGATTGATGGCATTCTCACCAATCAGTACCTGAGCTATCCTATCTTCCTCTTAGTCATTTGGGCTATCTTTCAGGCAACCTTTATCCTTGGCGACTATCCCATGCAGTGGATTGAGCAGTTTGTCGAATGGATTTCGGTAATAATCGGACAATATATTCCCGAAGGCATTTTGCATGATATGCTCATTGACGGGGTGATTGGCGGTGTGGGCGGAGTGATCGTTTTTCTGCCCAATATCCTGATTTTATTTTTCTTCCTGAGCTTGCTGGAAACTACCGGATATATGGCCCGTGTGGCGTTCATCGTGGACAAGCTAATGCACAAAATCGGGCTTCACGGCCGATCGTTTATCCCGCTGCTTATGGGATTCGGATGTAATGTTCCGGCGATCATGGCCACACGGACCATCGAAAATAAAAGCGACCGTCTCATTACAATGATGATTATCCCGTTTATGTCGTGCAGTGCCCGCTATCCGGTTTATATATTGATTATCAGCGCCTTTTTCCCACAATACGGAGGAACGTTGCTTTTTGGAATTTACCTCATGGGCATTATTTTTGCAGCCTTGCTGGCGTTTATATTTAAAAAAGTTCTTTTCCGCGCCGAAGAAATGCCTTTTGTGATGGAACTTCCCCCCTATCGTATGCCCACTTCGAAGGCTATCTTGAGACAAACCTGGTTCAAAGGCCAGCAATATCTGCGAAAGATGGGGACCATCATTCTGCTGGCATCCATCATCGTCTGGTCGCTCGGATATTTTCCCAGAGGGGGTCATATTGACCAACGAATTGACAATGAAATTGCCATTTTAAAACAATCACAACCCGATATTGATCTTGAACAATTTGAACTGAAAAGACAGCAGGAAAAGCAGGAATACTCTTTCATCGGGAGGATTGGGCATTTTATCGAACCGGCCATTGCACCCTTAGGTTTCGACTGGAAAATGGGTGTGAGCCTGCTGGCCGGTTCGGCTGCCAAGGAAATTGTCATCTCAACGATGGGCGTGCTTTACCAGTCGAACCCCGAGAAGGATGGTTCGGAGAGTTTAGTTAAAAAACTCCAGGAAAGTCGGTATGAGACCGGACCAAAAGCAGGTCAAAAAGTGATGCGTCCATTGGTAGCACTAAGTTTCATCGTTTTTGTGCTGATTTATTTTCCATGTATAGCAGTTTTTGCTGCCATCAAAAAGGAATCGGGCCGATGGAAATGGCCATTATTCACCTCACTGTACACCACTCTTCTGGCCTGGGTTGTTTCGTTTCTGATTTACCAGGCTGGAAGCATGATGGGTTTTTAGTAAAAACTGTTTTTTTCGAATTCGCTGACTTTTTCCTATCTTTACCGCGTCGTATGACTCTTTGAACAAACAGATACGGCAGCGAAAGCCTTATGAAAGTTATAGACGAAACTTCTTTTAAAGAAACATTCCAATATTTCGACAAGTCTATTGTACTGGAAATCATTGATTTATTTATAGCCGAGTACCCTGGACGCATTGCCTCAATCAAAAATGATATAGCCAATCGGAATTTTGACGGTCTCAAATTCAATGCCCACAGTATCAAAGGGGTAATAGCCAACTTCTTTGCCAGCGAACCTCACCAATATGCTCGCGAATTAGAGAATAAAGGAGCTACCAAAGATGGAAGCGGATTAGAAGAATTAGTATTACAACTTGACCAGTCTTGCCTCCAACTCATTGAAGACCTGAAACAAATGAAAGAACAATTCAAGGAATAAGCTGATAACCTGTCGTAACATTTTTTTTCGAAAATAATGGTTGGCGAGGAAGAACAAAATAAAAAGGGGCTGTCCAATGGGCAGCCCCTTTTTATTTAGAAAGGTTTCTTCGGATCAGAAGTTGAATCTCAGTCCCAGAAGCATTCCCCAGGTACTTCCGATGGTTTGATCGTTGAAGTAAGTAGCATTCTTCTGGAAAGTTTCGATATTGGCGGCGTTGAGCGAGAATTGCGGAGCGCCTGCATCGTTCACCCCTTCATATTTCAAAGGCTGATACACGCGATAGCTGTTCGACAAGCCATGACGCTTATACAGGCCCCATTTTGAGTTCAACAGGTTGCCCACATTGATCACGTCTAAGCTGATCTGGAATCCATAAGTATTACCGGAGCTCAAATAGATATCCTTCACAACTTTCAGGTCGAACTGGTTTCTCCAGGGTTGGAGCACACCAAAACGTTCGGCATACTCGCCTTTATGTGCGCTCAGGTAATCATCGGAGTTCACATAATCCATGAAGGCTTTCGACTGATCAGCGGCAGTCATACCATTTTTGTCAATGAAAATGATTTCAGAAGCATCTTTCGGGATGTACATCAAATCACTGGTAGCTCCATCGCCATTCATATCATTCGGATAAGCATAGGAAGCTCTGCCCTGATTTGCACCAGTATAATAGAGCGAGAAGGTGGTTCCCAGCGTCTTATTGTCGCTTACGCGATAAGATACCATACCAACAACACGGTGAGGAACCGAGAAATCGGAATAGCTGAGTGAAGGAGTATTCAGGTTTCCAACCTCAAGGTTACTGGTCCATGCCGAAGCAGCGTTAGAGCCCGGATTAGAAGTAACATCTTTAGAAATATTATAAGTATAGGCCAACATTCCCGAGAGTCCGCCTGAGAAGTTTTTAGTCAACTGCGAAGTAAAGAAGAACTGATAACCTTGATTGGTGTTATCGAGAATCATGACGTTACCCAGGTCGGAATTGTTGGTCTTTTTGGTCCAGCGCGGTCTGTTGTCGGCTCCTGTGAAAGCAGTCTGAGCTTCGGGCAGATTAATATTTTGCTGCAATACAGCGTTCACGTCTTTAGAATAAAGCATCTCTAAAGTGAGCACCGAAGTCCAGGGCAGTTTAATATCGGTTGCAATATTGGTTCTCCATACCTGTGGCATTTTGAAGTCTTTCGAAACTTCGGCAAGAGTTGATCCTTTGGGCAAGGTGGCGCTCATTGTGCTTGGAAAGAGGTTAGGATATTTGGCAATCTGAGCATCCCAGTTTGGATCGAACCTGAAATCGTCGGGCAGGTTGTCGCCAACCATACCTAACTCAGGGCTCTGAACGGTTCCGGAAGCGGTCGGCTGGTTGGTAAACCATACAAATGGCAATAGTCCGGTGAACAAGCCTGTTCCACCACGAACCTGCAGAGAGCGGTCGCCGTTTACATCCCAGTTAAATCCAACTCGCGGATTGATCATGATTTGCGGGTCGGGCCAGGTGGCCACGTTCATCTTATACCCGTTCATCTCAGGCAAATCATCAATTGCCGGGTTGTTAACTAATTTGTTGTGATACATCGGCAGCTCGATTCTGAGGCCGTAAGTGAGTTTAAACTGAGGATTCACTGTCCATTGATCCTGGGCGTATAGGCTTCCAAGACCGAAGCTCATCTCAACACCTTTGATAGGCTGACCATTGTAGCCATAAGTGATGCCAAAAGCAGTTGGTTTCTGGTTGGTCATGAAGTCTTCCATTGAAGCAAAACGATAGTAGCTCGTTCCTTCACGGATATAGGAATTGTTTACATAAATATTGTCATAAGCCAGACCTCCGGTGATCACGTGGTTGTTCCACGAATAGGTAAGGTTGTTGGAGATGGAGAAGGTGTTGTTGAGCACCTGATTGTTCCAGGAAAAGAGTTCATATCCGAAGACCATATAGCGGTCGCCGTCTTTATAGATTTCCACAAAGGGGAATGGTGCGCTATTACTGGTTCTTTTCGGATCCTGGGTAGCTGTGTAGGAAACGAGGATACGGTTGGTGAGTTTTGGGCTGAAGATACTGTTCAACTCAGCCGAAAAAGCATCAATATTGTTCTCATTTCCATAAAAAGAATTCGAGAATGCAATAGATTTATCCGAGATGCGCGAGGTGTTGCCGCGTGGAACGTTTGGCGGTCCGCTCGTGGCATTTGTAAGGCTCATACTCTTGTTTCTGAGCATATTATAGCGAACCGAGAATTTGTGTTTCTGGTTGATGTTCCAGTCAATTTTAGCAAGAACTTTGTAGTTTTCCGACGGGAATGCTTTGAAATTCATATAATCGCCCGGGTCGTATCCATAGGTACTCATCAAGAAATTTTTCATTGCCTGAAGATCGCTTTTTGTGGTACGCGAGATAAATTTTTCGTTGTTGGCAACACCGTCATCACTGGGCTCCCAGGAGTTTGTCGGGCTGACTTCCTTTTCATATTCGCCATTCACGAAAAAGAACAGACGGTCTTTGATGATTGGACCTCCCAAAGTGAAGCCATAGAGCGATGAGCTTTTGCTGTTCACATTGGTCATCACGAAGTCGTCCACCAAATTTCCGGTGAAAGAGGTTGGTCTTTGATAGGTATAAGCACTACCGGTAAATTTGTTGGTACCGCTTTTGGTTACGGCAGCAATGCTGGCGCCGGTAAACTGCGACAGGCGCACGTCGTAAGGCGCAATGTTTACCGACACTTCTTCAATGGCATCGAGTGAGATGGGCTGAGCCGAGCCACCGGGCATAGCACTGCTCGACAAACCAAAGTTGTTGTTGAAGGCAGCTCCGTCAATGGTAACAGTATTATAGCGACCATCGCGTCCGGCAAACGAGCTTCCGTTGGCCTGAGGGGTGAGACGTGTAAAATCGGTGATACTTCGGTTGATGGTAGGCAACGACCTGAGTTCACGCGACTTAACGTTGATAGATGCGCCGGTTCGTTCGCTGTTCAGAATCGGGTTCTGGCTAGCAGTGACCACGATTTCGCCAAGCGAGAAGGTTTCTTCCTTCATGACGACATTCAGCACATAGGTTTCACCTAAGTCGAGTGCGATATCGTTTGTTACCGACTTAGCATAGCCTACAAACGACACTTCCACTTTGTAAGGCCCGCCAACACGCATACCATTGATCCTGAAATGGCCATTGGCATTGGTAATGGTTCCGTAAGTGGTTCCCGATGGCGTGTGAACTGCCACCACAGCAGCTCCGGCAATCGGACCTTCCTTGTCGGTAACACGCCCGCTCATACTGGACGTAGTCACCTGAGCCTGCATAACAATGGCGAACATCACAAACAAAGTCGCCATCATGAATTTAAGCTTGTGCAACATAATGTATAGGTTTAGTGAATAATGAAATGGTTTTAGGTTATGAATAAAAACAAAAATATAACAAATGATAAAGCGTGCAATTTTTTTTATCCACTATATATTCACAATTTGAGATACTTTTTGTGAATAACGTTCTATGGTTATTGCTACCATAACCCGATGATTGAGCGAAGCATCCTCTTTTGGAATGCGCAAAAATGATTCAACAATTATGAAATGACCACTGTTCTATAAAAAAATCTCGCCAAAAAGATCAATCAAAGTCGCGTTGATTCATTTTTTTCGTTTCCACATGGATTCTGAGTAGTTCTTCGGCCAGTATCGGAAAGATTTTGCCCTGCACATCCGGAGCGATGCCAATCCATGCCTGATCTTCGATCATTTCGTTAAGCCAGTGAATCCACTCCTTCAGTTCCATTTGTATTGCGGTATAGCCCTCCCACTCCGCAACGGCAGCCGTGGCTGCATCGTTTTCGTTGTCCCAAACTGCAAGATAGGAACGAAAGTCGTCCGACTCTACCATTGCAAACATGCCATCCATTGCCTGCAAAAGCCACACACCATCGTTTTCTACACTTTTTGCAATAAAACGTTCAAAAAGATTCTGTTCCATATTGTCCAAATTTTAAGTTGGGAGAGTTATTTTTCAATTTCATCGAGTTCGAGCCACCTTTCCATGCGTTGTTCCAATTCCCGATCAATCTCGCCAATGCGTTCCGAAATCTGAGCTAAGCACTGGTAATCAGTCACATTACCCTGAAGTTGGGCTGTCAGTTCATTTTTTTCGTGTTCGAGGGTTAATATTTCAGTTTCAACCTGCTCGTATTCTTTTTGTTCTTTGTAGGTTCGTTTGATTTTTCTGGCAGGCTGTCCTTCGGATTTTTGCTGGACTTGACTTTTCTCCGCAGGCATGGCGATAGCTTTCTCTTCTCTGGTTTTGTTTTCAACAAACTCACGATATTCGCTGTAATTGCCGGTAAACCCACGCACTTCGCCACCGCCCTCAAACACAAACAGTTGATCCACTACCTGATCCATGAAATATCTGTCGTGCGAAACGATGAGCAGACAGCCTTTGTATTCGCCGATAAAATCTTCCATCGCCTGCAAGGTGATTAGATCAAGGTCGTTGGTTGGCTCGTCGAGGATAAGGAAGTTGGGATTTTTGATGAGGACGGTGAGCAGGTAAAGCCGGCGTTTTTCACCACCGCTGAGCAGATAAACAGGCTGGTTTTGCATGGCTGGAGGAAACATGAAACGGCTGAGCCATTGCGAAGCGGTGGCCGTGTTTCCGTTGCCGGAAGGGATAATTTCGGCAATTTCCTTAACCACATCTATCACTCTCTTGCTCTCGTCGAAACGAATTCCGGACTGGGTATAATAGCCAAACACGATGGTATCGCCACTGATCACCCGGCCTTTATCGGGTAATAGATCGCCCGTAATGAGATTGAGGAAAGTGGTTTTCCCAACGCCATTATCGCCCACCACCCCGATACGCTCACCTTTGGTGAAAGTATAGTCGAAGCCATTCAGGATGGGGACATTGCCAAATGATTTATGTATATTCCGCATTTCCAGCACCTTGCTACCAATACGTTGTGTACCGACATCTAATTGTATTTGCTGCTGATTGCGACGCTGGGCAGCTTTCTCTTTCAGCTCGTAATAGGCGGCAATTCGGCTTTTCGATTTGGTAGTCCGAGCCTGTGGCATCCTGCGCATCCATTCGGTTTCGGTTTTAAGAAGCTGCCCTGCTTTTTGTATTTCAGCGGCAATGGCAGCTTCGCGCTCCGTACTTTTTTGAACGTAATAAGAGAAATTTCCCTTGTGCAAATAGAGTTTCCCGAGAAAAAGTTCTAAGATATTGTTACAAACCCGATCTAAAAAGTAACGGTCGTGCGTGACCATCAACAAGGTGATATTGGATTGTTTCAGGTATTTTTCGAGCCATTCGATCATGGGAATGTCGAGGTGGTTTGTCGGCTCATCGAGCAACAGCAGGTCGGGCTGATCTACTAACAACATGGCCAGCGAAAGGCGTTTCACCTGTCCGCCCGAGAGGCTGCCGATGGTTTGATTTAGATTAGTGATACCAAAACGCGTGAGCATTTCCACCAACCGGCGGTCGTAGTTCCAGGCATGAAGGGCTTCCATGCGGGTGGTGACTTCGGCCAATTGTTTTGACAACAACGGATCATCGTGGTTTTCGCCCGATTGACTGGTCAATCGTTCATACAGCTTTACACATTGCTGCACTTCATTGTGTTCGCTTTTGATCAGTTCGTCAATGGTGAGACTTTTCGGGAAATCAGGTTCTTGTTCCAAATAGCCCACGCGAATTCCTTCGGCATAGGTGATGCTGCCTCCATCGGGCTCCTCCTTTCCGGTGAGCATCCTCATCAGAGTGGTTTTTCCGGCGCCATTGATGGCAATAAAGGCCGTTTTGTCGCCTTTACCAATCCCAAAGCCCAGATTGCTGAAAAGCACTTTATCGCCAAAACTTTTCGAGAGATTTTCAACCGAAAGATAGTTCATCGAAGTTATGGGTTCATCATTTTTTCGTTTGGCAAACATACGCCAAAACAGGCAATGCTTCCCAGAAAAATCAAATGTATTTGACGGAGCAGTTTTTGGCAGCTCAATAAAAAAAATCCCGAAAGCCAAGGCATTCCGGGATTCGCGATATAGTCCTAACAATTTGGTTCTTAAAGCATTTCAAAATTCCTTTTCATATATTGGATGCGTTCAAAACCGGCGGTGGCTTCGGGATAGCTGCTGATGAGTCCGCGAAAATCGTCCACATTGGCATATCCTTTTTTCTTCATCCACTCCAACAGGCCCGTTTTGATATCTGCCAGATAAGGAATCCCATTCTGATAAAGGCTGGTAGTAAGCTGGGTTACGGTAGCGCCGGCCAGAAGTTGCTTGGCCACCCCGATCGAATAATGAATGCCGGTGCTGGCGGCCAGGTCGGCCGGAAAACCACTTGCCCTGAGAAGTGCAATCCAACGCATGGAGGTAGATTTTTCGTCGGGGCTCGAAAGAACGTTTTCGGTGACCACGCTATTTGTAGCAATGTCAATATCTGGGTTGTAGAAACGATTGAACATTACTAATCCGTTTGCTCCTGCCTCGGCAAGGCGATAGGCCATCGCCATCACATTGGTAAAAAATGGGCCAATTTTTACCGCAACAGGAATAGTTACTTCCTTTTTCACCTGTTTTAGGATGTCAACATAGATATTTTCGATCTGTTCGGAGGTGAGATCACGGCTTATGGGGAAAATTGCGATGTTCAGCTCGAGGGCATCGGCGCCGGCATCCTGCATTTTTGCTGCAAAACGTGTCCATTCTGAGAGGCTTACACAGTTAATGCTTGCAATAATCGGAATATCAACCGATTTTTTTGCAGCCACAATCAGTTTGAGATAATCGTCGGTATCGGGTCCTTTCGAGATTTCATGCACATATTTGGCTGCATCGGGATACCAGAAATACATTTCATTTTTTCTCAATTTCGCCTCGATCCGTGCGGTTATCTGTTCTTCGAAGAGCGATTTAAGCACAACGGCGCCTGCGCCGGCTCTTGCACAGGTTTTCACATTTTCGAGCGTACCGGTGAGTCGAGAGCTGCCCGCCACAAGGGGATTGCTCAGTTGAAGTCCGAGATACTGTGTTGATAAGTCCATGTTTTTGCGGTATTAAGATTCAATAAAATCGTTATTAATCATTGGTTTTCAGATAGTTGATCAGGAAATCAAAAGCCTTGTCTAAGTTATCGCAGGCTTGTGGGGTAAGTCGTTCTTCAAACTCCCATTCGTAACCCTTGATATGCAACAATCGGGCTTTGGGCGATTTTCCGTAGATTTTGCGACAGAGGTCAATCACAAAAGCAGGCGAAACGGCATGCATTGTAAACTCCACCTTAGCATTATCGGGTTTCACCTCACTGAAATCGAAATCGTGTATATCCTCCACAGAAGCATCCACAAACACCACTTCATCATAAGGGTGAATCGCAGCGGCATCTTCGATATTGAGCTGATAGTTGGTATCAGTGTCAACATGTTGAAAATGATTTTCGGCAATCCATTGCTCGAGTCGGGAAATAAAGGCGGCTCCCAGGCCATCGTCCTGACGGCCCGGGTTGCCGTAGCCATAAACCAATATTTTCCCTTTTTCCGGCATTAACTGAAAGAACGTTTCCGGTCAATCACCTGGTTTTCACTATTGACAAGGGTGATCTCGAGAGGCATTTTTCCGAGAGCATGGGTTGCGCAGCTCAGACAGGGGTCGTAAGCCCTGATGGCAACCTCCACGGCGTTCATCATCCCTTCGGTGATCACATCCTTGCCGGTCATGATTTCTTTGGCCACAAAATTTACTGAGCGGTTCATCGGTTCGTTGTTGTTGGTGGTCGAAACGATGAGGTTGGCCATTTCAATCTGATCATGATCGTTGATGCGGTAGTGGTGGAAAAGAGTTCCGCGGGGAGCCTCTATAAGGCCGACACCTTCTTTCTGCTTGGTGCCTTTTACCACTAACTCGCCTTTCAACAGATCGTCATCGTTGAGCAATTCGCGGATCATTTCTGCTGCATGAAGTGTTTCAATCAGACGTGCATAGTGAGTTAGCAAGCAATGATTGTTCGGTTTTCCGTGGGTGAGCGCTTTAAAGGCCTCAAATTCTTTCTGAGCAAGTGGTGTCGGGATAAAATCGGCGGTGTTCAGTCGTGCAAGAGGGCCAACCCGATACCAGCCTTTTTCTTTACCAAGATGTTTCAGATAAGGGAATTTCATATAGCTCCACGGACGAACCTCTTCTTCGATGTATTGATTATATTCCTGATAATCCACATCGTTGAGGACTTTCTTCCCTTCGGCATCCACTGCCCTCAACACACCATGGTAAAGGTCGAGCGCGCCGTCTTTGCGCACCAAACTCAGGTGATTGCTTGGGAAATGGGCAAAATTCTCAATGAAGCTTTTGTTTGCGGCATAATAGTTTTTGAAAAACTCAATGGCTTCTGATGCCCAATTCACCATTTTGTCGGCGTTAAGGGGATCGGCGCCGTGCAGGAACTCGTTTTTCTCCTCCAGTGTCAGGTGTTTGTTGATACCGCCGGGGATGGCACCTGTCCCGTGGATTTTCTTTCCAGCGGTGGCACGGATGATTTCCTGGCCAAATTTACGCATCATCACTCCCTGTACGGCAAGTTCGGGCCGGGTGAGGGCAATGCCGATGATATTGCGCACAGCCGGATCGCCGTCAATACCAAAAAGGAAATCGGGGGCACTCAGATGGAAAAAGTGGAGTGAGTGCGACTGGAACATCTGTCCGTAGTGCATCAGTCTGCGCATTTTTTCGCCGGTTGGACTAAGGCCGTCGCCAGTTCCTGCTCCAACAATCACGTCAAGAGCTTTGGCAGCAGCCAAGTGATGGCTCACCGGGCAAATTCCGCAAAGACGTTGCACGAGTACCGGAGCTTCCCAGTAGGGTCTTCCCTGAACAAAACGCTCAAAACCTCTAAATTCGACGATATGTAAACGGCTCTGCGTCACATTTCCGAGGTCGTCCATGTGGATGGTGACCTTTCCGTGACCTTCAACGCGGGTTACAGGTTCAATGGTTATCTTTCGTGACATGGTTCAATCTTGCTTTGGTTAATCGAATTTGATGGTTTCATAAGGAAGCCTCATCGGGTCGCCTGTAATCAAAGCCACGAGCGCATCCCAGATGAGGTCGGCGCGTGGCGGGCAGCCCGGAAGGAAATAATCAATCTTCACAATTTCGTGACAGGGATAAACCTTGTCGAGAAGCATCGGCAACTCATCGTCGTTGGGAAGTATCTTTTCGGTGTTGAGCTGCACAGTGGGGCCGTTCAGGTAAGCTTCGTGCAAGCATTCTTCAATCGGGATGCCATTGCGCAAAGCCGGCAGGCCGCCCATGATAGCACACTCACCCAAGGAGATGAGAATTTTGCAGTTTTTACGGAACGACCTCAACACCTCAACATTTTCACTGTTGCAGCAGCCACCTTCGATGATGCCGATATCCACCGGCTTGGTGAAGGTTTTGATGTCGTCCACCGGCGATTTGTTGAACTCAACAAGTTCGATGAGCTGAAGGATACGTTCGTCAATATCGAGGATTGACATGTGGCAGCCGAAGCAGCCTGCTAAGGATGTTGTTGCGATAACGGGTTTGCTCATTGTTTGTTCCTCCTGATGTTAAACCTGAACTTCACTACCAATGGGTTTTTTATCGAATTTCCTGCTGCCGATGGGCATAGCGAAGCCCTTTTCTTTAACTAAGATTGAGCCAACAGGGCAGTTACGCATGGCTTTTTCGGCCAGCTCATCGGTCATTTTCATTCCCATTTCTTTATCGAGTACCACTTCCAAGTGGTTTCCCCTGTTTCGGAAGGCAAAAAACGACCTTCCCTGCTCGTCTTTGATGGATTTGATGCACCGTTTGCAAAGGATGCAGCGGTTTTGGTCCTTGATGATTTTGGGCGAGCTGGCATCCACTTCCTTCTTTGGAAATTCGTAAGGAAAGCGTGGTACCATCATCTGGAACAGGTAGCCCAGCGCCTGAAGCTCGCAATTGCCGCTTTTTTCGCAGGCCGGGCAAAAATGGTTTCCACTCACAAAAAGCAGCTCGACAATGCTTTTGCGAAGATCGAGAATTTCGGGTGAGTTGGATTCAATTTCCATTCCATCCGTAACAGGCGTGGTGCACGAAGTCATAAACCGTCCGTTGATGCGAACGGTGCACACGCGACAGGCGCCTTTGGGGATCAGTCCGGCCATATTGCACAAGGTGGGGATGAAGATGCCATTCTGCCGTGCCGCTTCCACAATGTAAGTGCCGGCTTCGGCCATACATTCCACACCATCAATTTTGAATTTTATGAGATTTGCCATGGTGATATTGATTCAATCTGGTTTTTCAATGATGAAATTTCGGGACGCGCCCTACATAGTTGCACGAATCCTGTACGGCAGCCACGAGATCGAAACCTTCGTCGAAGTCGAGATCTTTTTGCAGCAGATTTTCGTAGAGATGCCTGAAATTTTTCAAGCTACTCACGATGGGGTTGGCAGCGGTTTGTCCCAGTCCGCAACGGCTGGGTTGCAACACTTTTGCCCATGCCTGAAGATCGTCCAAATCTTTCCTGACACCTTTACCTTTCAGAATCTTCAACAGTTTATTACGCAATACCTGAGGCATATTGCGGCAGGTGGAACACGAACCGCACGACTCGTCAATAAAGAACTCCATAAAGTTGAGCACCACATCTTTAAGCAGGTTACGTTGTTTGTTAAAGATGATCATGGAGCCACCTGTTGAAAGGTCGGAATAGCCGAGGGTACGGTGAAACTCATTGGGTGCAATGAGGGTTCCCGAAGGACCGCCCACTTGCACGGCCTGCACATCGTATGCTCCCACCATATTGAGCATGTCTTCCACGTTGAAGCCCCAGTTCACTTCGTAAACCCCGGGGAACATGCAGTCGCCCGAGATACTCAGGATTTTGGTTCCGGTGGAGTCTTCGGTACCAAACTGAGTAAACCACTCCCCACCATTTTCAATAATGCGGACTGCTGTGGCAAAAGTTTCCACATTATTGATGATGGTAGGCTGTCCGAGATAACCTTTTTCCACTGGGAAAGGAGGTTTGTCGCGGGGTTCACCGCGTTTGCCTTCGAGCGATTCAAGCAGGGCCGACTCTTCGCCACACACATAAGCTCCGGCGCCAAACTGAATACGTATGTCGAAATTGAAGCCTTCGATACCGCCAATGTTTTCACCCAACAGGTTTTGTTCGCGCATGTTTTGAAGTACCCATTCGAGGTAGTCTTTCATATAACGGTATTCATACCTGAGGTACAGGATTCCTTCGTCGCCGCCAATGGCATAGCCCGCAACGGCCATACCTTCGAACACCAACTCAGGTTTCTCGGTAAGGATCACGCGGTCTTTGAAAGTTCCGGGTTCGCCTTCATCGGCATTGCAGACTACATAATGTTTTTGTCCTTTTGCCCGGCGGCAGAATTCCCATTTGAAACCAGTCGGGAAACCTGCACCCCCCCGGCCACGGATATGGCTGTGTTTAATTTCGGCAATCACTCCTTCGGGCGACATTTTGGGCAATATCTCCTTGATCACTTTTCCCATCGTATATTGGTCGGAAAGCACCATCCCTTTGCGGCGGATGTTGCTCGAAACCATTGCTTTCAGAAAGGGATGCTGATTTTTGCCATCGCCATAGCTTTCGTTCACCAACTCATCCAGACTCAGGCCTTTGCGCATATATTGCACAATTTCCTTCACCCGGTAGGGTGTGAGCCGTGTGAACACCTTGTTGTTGATGATGGCAGCAGGCTCCTGGTCGTTCATACCGATACAAGCCGTGTCGAAAAGCCCGATCAATCCATCGGGAGTAACCTGCCCAAAAGTAATTCCAGTTTCTTTTTCGAAAGCTTCTTTGATGGCCTGTCGCCCGAACATATAGGCCACTACGCTGTTGTTCAGATAGATGGCATACTTTCCGCGTGGCTTTGTGCTCAGAAAATGATAAAACGAAATGGTTTGTTCTACATCCACCTGCGAGAGGCCAAGCTCGTTGGACAGGGTAAGAATGGCTCCCCGGCTGATGTAACCAAACTGCTCCTGAATCGCTATGAGCATATCCATGAGCCGGTCAGGTCTCCCTCCGTAGTTTGTAATAATTTGGTTAATAGCGTTTTCCATACTAATTTGAGTTGGATAATCGAATTATTTCATGCAAAATTGAGTTGCTGTTAATCAATTCACAACAAAAATAGGAGGAAAAAATTGATCCTTCCAAACCCTGTTTAAAATTTAGAACGTTTTTAAATAGCAGGATTTAGGCAAGGTTAGATTGTCTCTTTGATGAAAGGCTTTGTCGCACGCAGCATATGACGTTTTCCGGGAGGGCCGGCAAGGCGTTCGAGCATGAAACCGGCCGCACGAAGATTCCTTTTCACTTCGCCGCGCGACGAATAGGTGACAAGAATCCCACCAGGCCGCATAGAGGTAAAAAGTTGCGAAAACACTTTTTCATTCCACAGCTCCGGTTGTGCATCCATACTGAATGCATCGAAAAAAACAAGATGGTAATGAGATGCTGGCAATGATATCTCCAAAAGGTCAGCCTTTTGTTTGCAAATGGAAAATCCTTCGCTGAGCTGAATCATTTGGTTCCATGGCGCCCGATGAATTTCTTCAAAAAGAAAACGTTCGGGCGTTTTCTCAGGCCACTGGCTCCGGGCAAAAGACTCCCACATTGCGCTGTCTAAAGGGTATTTCTCAACGGTTTCGTAAACGATTTTTAGATTGTCTTTGTATAAACAGCTCAACAAAGCATTGAAACCGGTGCCGAAACCCATTTCGAAAATAAAGCACTCAGAAAGTCCGGCGGGTACGGCTTTCAACCCATTTTCTATGAAAACCAGCATAGATTCCGTGATGGCGCCATGATGAGAGTGATAGGTCTCGCCAAAACGCCTGCTTCTGATACTCATAGAGCCATCAGAAGTCACAATCAATTCGTCCATATCCGGCATTGCGTGTCTTTGCACAATAATTTATAATAAGGAGATATCCACCTTTCAAATCCATGCCAAAAGATTTTGGAAAATCGTTCGGAACCGGCTCAAAAAAGTTGTTACATTTGGCTAAAATATCTCAAAAACGAATTACCACCTATGAATTACGATTTAAATCTCAGCAAAATCTTGTTTCTGGACATAGAAACTGTTTCGGCGCTCCCGACATATGAGCAACTTGACGAACGCATGAAGAAATTATGGGATCGCAAAGCTTCTCTGATCAAAACAGAGAACATGGATAAGCCCGAAGACCTTTATTCACGTGCCGGGATTTATGCTGAGTTTGGGAAAATCATCGTGATTTCAGCAGGATTTTTTAAAAACAACAAGTTCAGAATCAAATCTTTTTATGGCCATGACGAGAAAGAGATTCTGAGTGAATTTGCCCAATTACTCGAACGTTATTACAGCGATAACGACAGCCTTCTGTGCGCCCACAACGGCAAAGAGTTCGACTTCCCTTATATTTGCCGTCGGATGATGGTAAACCGGATTAAATTACCTTCAATCCTGCAAATAGCCGGGAAACGCCCCTGGGAGGTCAAACACCTTGACACCATGGAATTATGGAAATTTGGGGATTATAAAAACTATACTTCCCTAGAGCTGCTGACGGCTCTTTTTGGCATACCCACACCCAAGGATGATATTGACGGCAGCCAGGTTGGCAAAGTTTATTGGGAAGAAAACGACTTAGAACGCATCAAAAATTATTGTCAAAAAGATGTTTTGGCAATAGCCCAGCTCATGCGTTGTTATGTGAATCAGCCTTTGATAGCTCAGGAGCAGGTGATTTTTATTTAATACACCACTACTTTCTATGGCTCATTTGCTTTCAAAATCTACCTACATCAGAGGTAGGCAATGTCAGAAATCGCTTTACCTGAATAAAAAGCGTCCGTTTCTGCGCGATAAAATCAGTCCTGAACAGTTGGCCAAATTCAAGCGCGGAACCGATGTCGGCATTTTGGCTCAATCGCTTTTTCCGGGCGGTGTTGACTGCAAACCAAAATCGCCTGCGCAATATGCCGCTAAAATTGCCGAAACAGCAGCCATGATGGCTAAGTCCGAGGTTCACACCATCTATGAAGCTGTTTTTCAATGGGAAGAAGTGCTAATCATTCTCGACATCCTTGCTCGACACAACGACGGCTGGCACGCCTACGAAGTAAAAAGTTCGCTTCGAATTTCCGAAACCTATCTTCAGGATGCTGCACTCCAATATTATGTACTTACCGGCTCAGGTGTAAAGTTGCACGATTTCAGCATCATACATCTCGATGCGGACTATATTTTTCAGGAAAATCTTGAGCTGGACAAACTGTTTAAAACTGTTTCGGTTTTGGAAGAAGTGCGGCAACACTATGACGAGACCGGCACGAATATCCGCATCAGCAAGGCCACGCTTGAAGCAGAAAGCTCACCCAAAATCCCCATTGGGCCGTGGTGCCATTCGCCCTATCCCTGCGATCTTATCGGCCATTGCTGGAAACATGTTCCGGCCAACAGTTTTCTTTATATGGATACCATTGCCGAGGAAAAACGTTTTGAATGGTACCGTGAAGGGATGCTGAATATCGGTGAACTGCCGGATCATTTCGGAGAAGAGAATAGCCGGATTCAGGCGAAAGCCTTTCAAAGCGGAAAAATCTGTTTTGACACACAGCAGATTGACCCGGTGCAACAACTCCTGAAATCACGCGACGGCATGGAGAGTTATGTTTATGTACTATCCCATTCGCCAGCCATACCTCATTTTTCAGGCTCCAGGCCATTTGAGCGACTCCCTCTGGCAATCAGCATCTTGAGCAGCGGTGAACTTACAATCCATCATCACCTTGCCACTGCAGAAAGCATGCGAAAATTCGCTATAATCCTTGCCGGGCTAAGCAGAAAAGGCAAGATTTTTACGGCCAACGGTCAGACTCTTAAAGATTTATTTCATTTTGCCAGTAAATATTTAAATAAAAGCGAATTAGAAGAAGTCAGCTTGCCGGAAGAAAGCATTGTAGGTCTGCAACAGCTCATTGATGAGCTGAAACTATTTTTTCCGGTTCCGATGAAAGACATCAGTTTCAATGAGATGGTACGATGGCTTTCGGGTAAAAATTTTAAGCTCAAAAACGAAGTTTTTCTTGTAAGCGACCTTATACAAGCCGAAACTGAGCCTTTGTTTGCTGATAGCCTGCAACGGCTCAGGTTATTTCCCGAAGCGCTGAAATCCGCTTTCGACGCCATTCACAGTTTGATATCGCGATGAGTCAAGAAGAGATTTTTTTCGGCTTTACGGTTTTCTTATTTGGAATCAAAAGATACTATCTATCTTTGACGCATGGACAAAAAGACAAAAAGAAGTCGGGCATTGCCTTTTACAAGTGGTGAAAATCAGCTCAGTACGATGATGGAACATGGCCGCATTCCACCTCAGGCTGTGGATGTGGAGGAAGTCGTACTCGGAGCGTTGATGCTTCAGAAAGAAGCTGTTTCAAGCGTGATTGACATTTTACAACCGGAGGTATTTTACAAAGAAGCCCATCAACGCATTTTCAACAGCATTAAAAACCTCTTTGCAAATTCAAACCCGATTGATATTCTGACCGTGACCAAGGAGTTGCTTTCTACCGGCGAGCTCGATTTGGTCGGAGGTCCGTATTATATTTCGCAATTGACCAACCGCGTGGTTTCATCGGCAAATATTGAGTTTCACGCCCGCATCCTGCTACAGAAGTTCATTCAGCGCGAGCTCATAAGGATTTCGTCGGAGATTATCCACGATGCCTATGAGGACACAACCGATGTTTTCGACTTATTAGACAAGGCCGAGTCTGGACTTTTCCAGGTAAGTGAGTCGAATCTTCGCCGAAGTTTTCTTTCGATGCCCGAATTGGTGAAAGAAGCCATCAAAGATATTGAGGCAGCCAAACAAGCCGGCAACAGCCTGATTGGTGTCGGGTCGGGCTACACCGAGCTCGACAAGATTACGCAAGGCTGGCAAAAGAGCGATCTGATCATTCTTGCTGCGCGGCCAAGTATGGGGAAAACTGCCTTTGCGTTAAACCTCGCCCGCAACGCTGCCGTGATGTTCAGCAAGCCGGTGGCTTTCTTCTCGCTTGAGATGTCGGCCATACAACTTGTGCTGCGTCTGATTTCCAGCGAAACCAAACTCATTGCCGAAAAACTCCGCAAAGGCTCTTTAGAAGATTACGAATGGCAGCAACTTGTCACGAAAGTGACACCTTTGGTCAATGCCAAGCTTTTTATTGACGACACGCCTCAGCTTTCGATTTTTGAACTCCGCGCCAAATGCAGGAGATTGAAGCAACAATTCGACATCCAAATGGTCTTTGTTGATTATTTGCAACTGATGACGACCGGTGGCGAAAATATTGGCAACCGCGAGCAGGAAATCAGCGCCATCTCGCGTTCGCTCAAGAGCTTAGCCAAAGAGTTAAACATCCCGGTTCTGGCGCTTTCGCAGTTGAGCCGATCGGTAGAAAGCCGTCCGGGATCGAAGAAACCCATCCTTTCCGACCTGAGGGAATCGGGCGCCATCGAACAGGATGCCGATATGGTCATCTTCATCTACCGACCCGAATATTATGGATATCTTGAAGGTGATAACAAGGAAGACCTTTCCGATGCAGCTTTTATCAATATTGCCAAAAACCGTAACGGCCGCACAGATGAAGTGAAACTAAGATTTATCAAGAGATTTGCCCGATTCGACGACTATGTTCAATCTTCCAGTTTACCTATCCAGCATGAACACTCGCTGAGTCCGAACACCGAATTTGAACAACAGACAAAAAACGTTTTATCACGGATGGACGAAGTTAGTGATCAAATCCGCGAAGAAGACCCAAACTTCTAATCCCCACTGTCAAATGAAAAAAATCTTTCTTTTTTCGATGATCTGGCTGATAGCCAACATCACTTTTGCCCAAAAGAGCATTCGATTGGCCTATCAACTTGAGCAGGGTCAACATTTTGAGATGTTGATCAAAAACAATCAGACCATTTCTATGTCAATGGCCGGACAAACCATGGTTTTGCAGCAGCAGGTAGAGATGACGCAAACCGCCGATGTGACTGAGGTGAGCGCCGACAAACAACAGATGGCAATGGATCTGACTTATACTGCCATACGTTTGAAACAGAATGCGATGGGAATGGAAACGGTGTGGGATTCCAAAAAACCTGACGACAACAGCAACCCTATTGGTAAACAAATTGGTGAAGCGCTTGGGAAAAGCCTGAATAAACCGATTCATATCGTAATTGACCCGGTTGGGAAACCTATGAGTCTTGACAAAGGATCGGAAAACAGTCAGAAAGTCAACCTCTCCGGGTTAGAAACCGGCATGATGGTTGTTTTTCCAGAGCATGAGTTACAACTTAATGAGAGCTGGCAAACAAAGATCCAGCCCGATCCATCGAGCGACTTCACAATAGAATCAACTTATGTTCTGGAAAGCATCAGTGGTAAAAAAGCTACCATCAGCTTTAACGGAACCATCAGTGGAACCAAGATGATGGGCGAGAAAGCGCTTGTAAGCGGCACCATCACCGGAAAATCAGAAGTAAACCTGCAAACCGGCTGGACTCTTTCGAGCTCGGTCAATCAAAAGTTAGAAATGGAAATGGAACAGCAGGGAATGCAAATTCCAATGCAACTCAGCAGTTTTATTGAGCTAACAACAAAATAACCAAGGCCATATCGCTCGCAAGAGATTGAAATATTGAGATATATGTGAAAACAAAACGAAAAAAAAAACAAAGAAACCGGTTCCAAAAACTCATGGCAGTCCTTCGCACAGTAGTGATGGCTGCCGGAATCTTTTTTATTGTTTTGTTGGCACTCAGCTTCACCTCTCTCCCCTATCGGCTCTATCATTCTTTAGGAACCAAGCTCACGACCAAAATCACCCAACCGCCTGATCTGATTGTGCTTCTGGGTGCAGGAGGGATGCCCGGAGGCGAGAGCCTGATCCGTATTCATTACACTCTTATCCTTGCGGGGCGATACCCGCAAAGCCGTATTGTAGTGGCTTTGCCCGCCGATACGGTTTCTTTTGAAAAAAGCGATCATTACCGCATTGTCAGCGAACTTATCAATTCCGGTATTGATAGCTCGAGAATCATCTCCGAAACCAAAGGCACCAACACCTATGAACAAGTCATACAAATTGACAGTTTAATTCAACAGCACGACAATCAAATCGTTATCGTCACATCGCCCGAACATATGTATCGTGCCATTCGCTGTTTCCGGAAACGGGGATTTTCCTGGGTGAACGGGCTGCCAGCTTTTGAAAATGCTTTCGAGGAACAACTATTGATTCACACGAGAGGCAAAAAAAAATCAGCTAAAACGCTCAACGAAAACCTCGATCTGCGGTACAATATGTGGAGTTATCTCCAATACGAAATCAAAGTGTTGAGAGAATACACTGCCATTATCTATTACAAACTCAGGGGGCGTATCTGAAGCTGACATAATTACTGCACAGTTGCGCTCAATACCGTGTCTGGATGATTTTTACTGTCAAAACCCTATCAAACATTTGACATTGTACATAGAGGGAGTTTTGTTTTTTTTACTTTTGTCGAAAATCTCAGCGAAAACTATTAATAACCAATTCCTATGAGAAATTATTTTTACTTCATTGCTTTATGTCTGCTAGTTGGTATTCATACTCTTACTGCCCAGACATCCTACAAAGTGACTCTTGGAGAACGACCGTTCATTGATTTGAATAAAGTACCGGAAAGCGCTTATCAATCAGGTCGTTTTCTGATTAAAATCAAGCCCGAATATGCTTCAGCTATTACTGCCTCTCCGGTAATGGATGCAGATGGCGGCATCCAGTTTGGTCTGGCTTCGCTCGATGCATTAAACCTACATATGGGTGTTCAAAAAACAAAGCAGTATTTTTATTCTCCTGCCTTCAATTACACTTTCACCGAACGGCATCGGGCATGGGGTCTTCATCTTTGGTATGTGATGGATTACGACAGCCGCGCTTCGGTAAAAGATGTTGTGGAACAATACCGCAAGTTGCCGGAGATCGAGGCAGCTGAGCCCATTTACAAAAAACACCGAATCGCACAGGTATCAAACCCTAAGGATTCCGGTCAGGAAGATGGAGATGATGAGGGCGGGAAGTCCACAAACTGGACTCCAAACGACCCACAATTCAGCAACCAGTGGCATTATCACAACACCGGACAGCAATCGGGCACAGCCGATAAAGACATTGACCTGCCCGAAGCCTGGGAAATTGAAAAAGGAAACTCCAACGTCATCGTGGCCATCATTGATGGGGGTATCCAGATTAACCATCCCGATATTGTTGGGAACCTTTGGTCGGGGATTGGCTACAATTTTGTGAACAACAACACTACCATTCTGGCTGATGCTCACGGCACGCACGTGGCCGGCACGGTTGCTGCCGTCAACAATAACGCTACCGGTGTTTCGGGTATTGCCGGCGGTTCAGGTAGCGGCGATGGTGTGAGATTGATGAGTTGCCAGGTTTTTACCGATAATGATGCCGATGGATTTCATATTGCACCAGTTTGGGCTGCCGACAATGGTGCATCAATCTCGCAAAACAGTTGGGGATACGACAATGTGAACGTTTACAATCAGCCCGAGCTCACTGCCATTGACTATTTCAACGCCAATGGCGGCGGCACCGCACTCACCGGAGGCATCACCATTTTTGCCGCCGGAAACGACAACTCCTCTGGCCAATGGTATCCCGGCTGCTACTCAGGTGCTTACGGAGTGGCTGCCACCAACAACAAAGACCAAAAAGCATGGTATTCCAATTATGACACCTGGGTTGACATTTCAGCCCCCGGCGGTGAGACCAATTCAGTTACTGCCAGAGGCGTTCTGAGCACCATCAAAGGCTCAAGTTACGCTTATTATCAGGGCACATCCATGGCTTGTCCGCATGTTTCGGGAGTGGCTGCTTTGATAGTTTCCAGAGCTTACGGCGTGTTATCCAATACCCAGGTCAGGGATATTCTAAGCAATACTGCTGATAATCACTACGCCGACAACCCAACTTTTATTGGTAAGCTTGGTGCCGGAAGGCTCAACGCACATTCAGCCTTGCTGGCCACAGTGGAATTGCTTTCAGGCCTGATGCCTCCCGCCACTTTAACGGCCACCGGAGCCGGTATTTCCCAGATCAACCTGAACTGGACTAAAAATACCAACAACAATGATGTGATGATCGTTTGGGCACCTACATCAACCATTGGAAATCCGGTAAACGGAACCAATTATTCGATCGGACAAGCAATCTCCGGTGGAGGCACTGTGCTTTACAAAGGAAGTGCAACCTCTTATGCCCATACCGGCCTGAATATGGGAACGACCTATTATTACAAAGCATTCTCATACGATTCGGGCAATCAATATTCATTTGGGAAAACAGCCAATGCCTCTACTTCATGTGCGATATACACACTACCTATCAATGAATCTTTTGCTGCAGGTATTTTGCCCAATTGTTGGGTCATCACCGATAATGTCGGCAACGGGCAAACCTGGACCATCGGTTCATTCACGCCCAGCTCCAATGTTCCTGCTCTCACAGCACCTTATGCTTATCTCGACAGTGATGGATACGGATACGGGAATTCTCAAAATTCCGATTTGATCACACCTGAACTTAACCTCTCCTCTTTCACGAGTGTCAACTTATATTTCAAGCATTTTTACCGGCATTATACCGGTTCGACGGCAAAGCTCAGCTATTCCATTGACGGAGGAAACACCTGGACTCAAATTTCATCCTGGTCGGCCACTACGACCAATCCTCTTGTGTTTGACCAGGCCATTGCCGCCGTTGCCGGACAAGCTTCGGTGAAATTCAAATGGAATTTTACCGGCAACTGGGGATATTATTGGGCTATTGACGACATTGCCATTACCGGAAGTTCCTCCTCTGTTGTTCTCAATGTCAGTCCGTCAAATCAGAATGTGACGGCGGCGGCCGGCAGCACTTCTTTTACCGTCACTTCCAATGCAAGTTGGACAGCTTCGAGCAACCAGGGTTGGTGTACGGTTACGCCCAGCGGTAACAACAACGGTACAATTACCGCCACTTATACCGAAAACACCACGGCTAATCCGCGTGTGGCCACCATCACCGTTACCGCTCCGGGAGCTACTCCTGTCAACGTAACAGTAACTCAGGCCGGCGCTGTTCTGACGCCTTTGGCTGAGGTGCTTCTGCGGCCTCAGCAAATTGACCTCTCAGCCAGCACCTCGCGCAGCGCCGTCTTGATGAAAGTGAGCAATTATTCCTCAGACGACTTAAAATACCGACTTTACAACGGTTCCAATCAGTACAATTGCTGGGATGGCACAGCCTTTGTCACAAGCAGCACTTATTCTGCCAATCCCTCCATTCCAGGCACGCCAACCACAAGCAGCACATGGTGGATCATGTTTGAAAGAGGAAACAACAACTCGGCAACAGCCAGTTACCGCGACCGTCTTGGGCCAGCTTACAACGCCAATTATCAAACGGTCAGCCTGCCCGCAGCAACTTCAATTACCAATCCTGTTACTATTACCGGAAATCTGCCAATCACTTCAGCCAGTTATCCGCTTGACCAGCGTTATGTAGTTTTGGCCTACGATGACGTCTCGGGCGGTAATCTGATCAGTGCGACAGCGTCTGACATCACAACGGGAGCCTATTCGGTAGTGGTATCCGATGGCATCGTTATCAAGCGCCTTGAAGTGCGTGACCAGTTGAACGTTTTGATGGAGCAGGCTACCGGCACCTGGCCTTCCACCGAGCCCATCACGGTGTTCAACCTAAGCGGTGGCGGCACCTATTGCGACAATGGCTCACCGAGTGGAATTTCTGCCACTTTAAGTGGTTCGGAAAATGGTGTGAATTATCAGCTTTACCAAAATGGAAATCCAAGTGGAGCCGCCGTTGCCGGTACTGGCTCCGCTCTGACCTGGAGCAACTTGGAAGCCGGAACTTATACAGCCAAAGCAACCAAAGGCGGCAACACTGTTGATATGAACGGCACCGTAAGCGTAACAGCCCAAAACCCGGTTGTGCCTTCGGTGAGTTTCACTGCCAGCCAGAACAACGTCTGCGAGGGAACTCAGGTTACTTTCATTGCTATTCCGGTCAACGGCGGAAGCAATCTTTCTTTTGCCTGGACAGTAAACAGTGTGGCAGCAGGTCAAAACAGCGCAAGCTTTACCTATGCGCCCAGCAATGGCGATGTTGTCGGATTAACGATGACCTCTTCGGCAGGGTGCGTGACAGTGAACCCTGTAAGCGCCGCACCGCTCACCATGGCGGTCAACCCATCCAATATTGTTTCAGTGACCATTGCACCGGATGCCAACCCTGTGTGCAGTGGCACGACTGTCACTTTCAACGCTCAAGCCGTCAACGGCGGCTCGGCGCCTGCTTATCAATGGAAGGTGAACAATCAAAACGTGGGTACAAACAGCTCCACCTTCCAATATGTACCCGCCAATGGCGATCATGTGGAAACGGTATTGACTTCAAACGTAAGTTGTGCAACCAATAATCCTGCAACCTCTAACACTGTGATCATGCAAGTATCTGCAAATGTTGCGGCTTCCGTGAGCATCATGGCCGATAACACCACAGTTTGCCAGGGGCAGCCCGTCAACCTCACTGCAAATCCTGTGAACGGCGGCAGCAATCCTGTTTTTCAATGGTATTTAAACAGTCAGGCAGTTGGCACAAACAGTGCAACTTACAGCTTCACTCCTTCGTCAGGCGATCAGGTATATGTTGTGATGACTTCATCACTTCCGTGTGTTACCGGAAGTCCTGCCACCTCCGGCATCTTCTCACCAACGGTTAATCCTATGGTCAATGCTTCCGTTAGTTTCACCGCAAGCCAGAACAATATCTGCGAGGGTACTCAGGTTACATTCATCGCCAGCCCGGTTAACGGAGGCACCAATCCTGTTTTTGCCTGGACAGTAAACAATGTGGCTGTCGGTCAAAATAGCTCAAGCTTTGCTTATACACCAGTGAATGGCGATGTTGTCGGTCTCAGCATGACTTCTTCAGCCGGCTGTGTGGCTGTGAATCCCGTGAGCGCCACACCGCTCACCATGACCGTCAATCCGACGCAGCCTGTTACGGTAACCATTACTCCGGATGCCAACCCGGTATGCAGCGGCACAGCCGTTACTTTCAGCGCTCAGGCCGTCAACGGAGGCTCGGCGCCTGCTTATCAATGGAAGGTGAACAATCAGAACGTGGGTACAAACAGCTCCACCTTCCAATATGTACCCGCCAATGGTGACCATGTGGAAACGGTATTAACCTCAAATGTCGCTTGCGCCACGAATAACCCTGCCACCTCAAACAGTGTAGTGATGCAGGTTTCAACAAGTGTTGCGGCTTCGGTTAATATCATTGCCAACAATGGCACACCCTGCGAGGGAGAAACGGTCACTTTCACGGCAATTCCGGTCAACGGTGGGAATAACCCGGTTTATCAATGGCTTGTCAATAATCAGGCTGCCGGAACCAATAGTGCAAATTTCAGCTTTATCCCACAAAATGGCGACAAAGTTCAAGTGAAAATGACTTCTTCTTTGGGTTGTGTAACCAATAACCCGGTCAGTTCCAACATCGTGACCATGGCCACACACCCTGTTCAACTCACCCTCCAAGCTTTACCTGCACAGTCGGGCACCGTAAATATGAGTGGCACTCCGGTTGTTGGGCAAACGGTACAGCTTTCGGCTGTTGCTGCTTCGGGCTGGACTTTTGTCAACTGGACAAATTCACTGAATCAGGTTTTATCGTCCTCAGCCACCTTTAGCTATATGGTTACGGATTGTCAAAATACGATCACTGCCAATTTTGCCTCGGCTTCGCAGACAAGCATCTCAGGAAAGTTGTTGACGTTTAACCCGAATGAAATCCCGCTCTCATCGCCTTATTCCAACGGTGATTTCTTTGTCCAGCTTTTTGACGGAAGTCAGGCCGCAAGTCAGCCACAAGCAATTCAAACCAATACCGCATTCACTTTCAACGGTTTACAATCGGGCAAGCAATATCGCTTAAAAATCTGGGATCAGCCTTCAACCGACCTCGTTCAACAGTCGTGGAGCTGGAACAACTGGGGAGGAGTCACCTCTGTGGACGCGCTCATTGTGAGCTATATGTCAGCCGGAAACCCGATTGTACAGAATTTCCCATGGATAGCCACTTCGGCTGAACCTGAACATACCGCTTTTGCCAAAAGCATAGCCGATGCAAACTCAAGCAACTCCATCACTGCTTTGGACGCTTTGACTTTGCTCTTCCGCACCATCAACCATCCCGATTCCAAACCCTTCCCCGGCGGTAAACCCGACTTTTTGGCCTTTGCACAGAAAGTAAGCAGCCTTAGCAGTCAGGTCTATCCGAACGACCCGGAGATTGAGTTTGAGCGCTATGGCACTTATACCGCCAATTCACAGGCAAGCTCGGTTTACCAAATCGCTACTTTGCCTGCAACCGTAAGTGGCAACAACTATTTCATGGTGTATTATGTGCCTGTCGGCGATGTGAATGCCTCTTTCGTTCAGAACGCCGGAAACAAAAGTCAGACCTTGTTTACCACTACAACACACGATATGACTTCTGACAACGTGTTGATTGAGGTTGCCTCGCATTTGAACGTAGCCGCTTTCAACCTGAATTTGCAGTACGACCCGGCACTCATCGAAGTTCGTGAGGTGCAGGACTACGAAATTGTGTATAACAACGCAAATGAAGGACTGCTTTCGGTTGCCTTCTTAGACCAGAACGGAAAAGAGCTATGGCCTGGCGACGCCTTGATAGCCATTGATGTAACCTTCAAGCGTCAACCTTTGGAAGGTGAAATATTCTTTAAGCCTGTTGGCAACAACTCCTGGGCCGACAGAAATGCCACCGATATTCCATTTGTGGAACTGAGTTTGCCGGCTTTTGGAACGCCAAACACGGGAAATCTTGCAGAAGCCGAGCCCGTTGTGATGGCCTACCCGAATCCTTTTGCAGAAAAAACCACTTTACACATCAATTTACCTGAAGCTGCAAATGTCCGGTTAAAGCTGTTCAACAGCCTTGGCAAACAATTGGCCGAACAGGAATGGAACCAGGCCAAAGGCAGCCACAGGATTGAGATTTCGAGCGAAGAGTTATCCGGCAAAGGGGTATATCTGTTTGAGATTCTAATCAGTACTCCAAACCGAACAAGCCTGAAACGCGGCACGCTGATTATGGTAAACTAAGCCAATTTGCGAAATCAAAGAACGCCTTGTCATTTCAACCGACAAGGCGTTCTTTTTTATGCCCAAATGTCAAGCAGTTTTTTTTTCAATACCAGCGTATTAGAAATTCCCTTATTCATTAGCTTTGATCGGCCTCAAAGCCAAGAATAATAGACGTTTCAGATGACTTTAGCATCATTTTTCCCCATTCAGCCAAAAGCTTCAAATCTCACTCATTTCGAGACTGTTCTCCGCTAAGTTTTTCCCCATAAACGAATAAGGGTGAAATAAAAAACAGCAGGACAGACTTTCTGTCCTGCTGTTGGTTTTTATTGTTTCATCGAAATTATTTCAGCCCGCGTTTTTTAAGCAGTGGTTCGGTTGACGGGTCTTGTCCGCGGAATTTGCGGTATTGTACCATACCTTCGTCATTGCCGTTTTCGGCTAAACAATATTTACGGAATTTGTCAGCAAGTTCTTTGTTAAAGATATCGCCCGACTGTTTGAAATAGTCGAAAGCATCAGAATCAAGTACGGCAGCCCACAGGTAAACATAATATCCGGCAGCATATCCGCCATCGAAGATGTGTGAAAAATAGGTAGTGCGATAACGTGGGAGAATCTCCGGGATCAAGCCAATTTTATCCATCGCAGCTTTTTCAAACGCTACCACATCGTCAATCACGACCGGGTCAGCCAATTCGTGATAATCCATATCAAGGATAGAAGCTGCGAGATATTCCACCGTTTCAAAGCCCTGATTGAAATGGGTGGAGTTGACCAATTTAGCAATCAGCTCTTCGGGGATTACTTCGCCGGTTTCGTAATGATGGGCATAGCTGCGGAGCACATCGGGTTCGCCGGCCCAGTTTTCCATTACCTGCGACGGGAGTTCAACAAAATCCCTAGGGACAACACCGGCCGTACGGTTGTATTTTCCCTGAGTAAAGAGTCCGTGAAGGGCATGGCCAAACTCGTGGAACAGCGTGGTTGTTTCGTCCCAGCTCAACAAAGCAGGCAAATTTCCTGTTGGTTGCGTGAAATTGCAGACAATCGAAACGATGGGATCAACTTTTTTTCCATCGCGCCATCCGGCCGACTCAAAGCCGGTGCACCAGGCTCCACCGCTTTTACTTTCGCGGGGGAAATAGTCGAGATAAAGGATACCCAGATGTGAGCCATCGGCTTCCTTTACTTCAAATGTTTCCACGTCTTTCTGATAAACCGGCAGGTTTGTCAGTTTGGTAAAAGTGATGCCATAAAGCTTGTTGGCCACATCGAACATGCCATCGCGAACGTTCTCAAGTTTCAGATAGGGAGTAATCTGGGTTTCGTCGAAGTCATATTTTTGTTTGCGAAGCTTTTCGGCATAATACCACCAATCCCACGACTGCAGTTTGATTCCGGCATTTTCGGCATCGGCAATCTTTTGCATTTCGGCAAGTTCTCTTTTAGCAACCGGCAGAGCCGCTTTCATGAGTCCGTCGAGAAATTGATCCACATTGACAGTGGTTTTGGCCATGTTTTCGTCAATCACATAAGCGCCATAGTTTTCGTAACCCAGGAGTTTTGCTTTGGCAGCCCTCAACCTCACGATATCCTTTACGATTTGTTTGTTATCGTTTGCATTATCGTTATTCCCGCGCATGAAATAACCACGATAGAGTTTTTCACGTAAGTCGCGGTTTTGAGCATATTGCAGGAAAGGGATCATGCTGGGTTTGGCCAGAGTGAAGACCCATTTACCATTGTCGCCAGAGGCATTGGCGGCTTCGGCGGCAGCAGCTTTCACGCCCTCAGGTAGCCCGGCCAGGTCGGCCTCGTTGTCAATGACAAGCTTAAAGTTTTTGTTGATTTCGGCAAGCTGGTTTTCGCCAAAACGCAGTTGAAGCATCGAAAGCTCTTCGTTGATTTTACGCAACTCGTCCTGTTGTTCAGCCGGTAGATTGGCTCCGCTACGAGCAAAGTCGTTGTAGTATTTTTCAACCACCCGAAGTTGCTGATCGTCGAGTCCCAGTTCGTTGCGCTTTTCGTAAACAGCCTTGATACGCTGAAAGAGTTCGGGATTCATGGTGATATCGTCGGAATGTTTCGAAAACAGCGGCGAAGCCTTCCTTGCAATCTCCTGAATCTGGTCGTTGGTGTGGGCACTGTTCAGATTAAAAAACACATTACTCACCTTGTTGAGCAACAAGCCCGATTTGTCATAAGCCAGAATGGTGTTTTCAAAATCAGGTTCTGCCGGGTTATGGGTGATGGCATTAATTTCGTCCATCTGCTGTTTCATACCTTCAATAAAGGCCGGAAGGTAATGTGTGGTGTCAATCCGATCGAACGGAGGCACATGGAAAGGAGTGTTATACTCGGTAAAAAAAGGATTTTCCGCAACCGGAGCGGGCTTCTTGCTATCGCACGACGCTAAAGCTAACAAACTTACGCTGAGCATCAGTAACAAAGATTTTTTCATGAACATGATGATTAAAGGAATAAAAAATTTTAGGCACGCAAAGTTACGTGAATATCCCAAAAGAAAAGCCCTAACATTCAGTCAACTTTTATCCCTTTGCCTTTGTTTCACTTCACAAGAAGCAGCATCAGAATCATGCCAGAGTCCTAAAACCCGTAACCCTTAAGCATTTTTTGTTTTTTGACGGTTTAGATTTTATTTTTGCGGCTGCCAAACAATCCCAACTTGTATGAACTATATTCTACTTTCGCCCCATTTTCCACCCAATTACCGGCATTTCAGTGCTGCTTTAAAAAAGGCAGGCGCCCACGTTTTGGGCATTGGCGACACGCCCTATGATAACCTCCATAGCGAGCTAAAAAGCGCTCTCACAGAGTATTACAAAGTGGACGATCTGCACCATTACGACCAGTTGGTCAAAGCATTGGGATATTTTACGCACCGCTACGGCAAAATAGACGGGCTCGACTCGCACAACGAATACTGGCTTGAAACAGAAGCCAAGCTTCGGACCGATTTTAACATCAAAGGCATTCGGATGGAGCAGTTGGCCTCTATCAAAAAGAAATCGTTGATGAAGGAAATTTTTCGCAATTGTGGCCTCAATGTAGCTCCCGGCGCGGTGTTTCGTCAATTGGACGAAGCGCTGGCCTTCGCTTCAACCTATGGCTATCCAATGGTGGCAAAGCCCGATTCCGGCGTTGGCGCATCAAATACTTATAAGATTGAAAACGAACAAGATATCTATCATTTTTTTGCAAATCCGCCAAAAGAAGATTATATCTTCGAAGCTTTTGTTGACGGGACCATTTTTTCGTTCGACGGTTTAGTTGATGAGAACGGCAAATTGTTGTACTACAACGCAATGCGTAACGAAAAAGGAGTAATGGAAACCGTCAACGACGACACACACATCTATTATTACACCCTTCGCGACATTCCCGCCGATTTGGAAGAAGCCGGCCGCAAGATCATTCACGCTTTTGATTTGAAAGCCCGCTTTTTCCACTTTGAATTTTTTCGAAAAAAGGATGGCAGCCTGATTGCCCTCGAAGTCAATATGCGCCCTCCGGGCGGCTTCACAACAGATATGTGGAACTATTCAGGCAACCTCAACATATATCAAATTTGGGCCGATATGGTGGTGAATCATCACAACGAATTAGAATTCAGCAGACTTTACTATGTTTGTTTTGTCGGGAGAAAACAAAAATATGCCTATCTCCACTCAAAAGAAGATATCCTGAACCGTTATGGCGATTTTATCCCTTACCACGATCAATTAGATAAAGCATTCTCGAAAGCCATGGGCGATTATTGTTTTTTGGTCAGGGCCGAAAACGAAGACAAACTTTTTGAGATTCAACGATATATCCATGCTTATACTTGACAGCTATGCACACCGAACATCATAAATGGTACAGCCAATCGCTTTACCGCGACATGGAGCTAAAAATTTACGGCCACTATGGCAAGCCCATCATCCTTTTTCCTACCCAAGGAGGCAGTTTTCACGAAGCCGAAGATTACCATGTAATTGACGTACTCAAATTTTTCATCAACGAGGGCCGGATCAAGGTGTTTACGGTGGACAGTGTTGACCGCGATGCCTGGGCCAACGAAGGTGTTGCCGTCCATCACCGTGGAAACCGTCACGAGCAATACAACCGTTATATCATGGACGAAGTGGTGCCGCTCATCAGAAACCATTGCAACAGCCCCGACATTCCTATTGCCCTCACCGGTTGCAGCATGGGCGCATACCACGCAGCCAACTTCTTTTTCCGGCATCCTTTTGTGTTCGACACTGTGATCGCCATCAGCGGATTGTATGACCTCAAATTGTTTATCGGCGACTATGTGGACGACTCGGTTTATTTCAACTCGCCGCTTCGTTATCTGCGGAATCTGACGGACGAAAATATCCTGCAACGATTGCGGCAAAACACCATTGTTTTTGCCGTCGGGCGTGGCTCGTGGGAAGACGAGATGCTGGCCGACACTGAAGAGATGCGACAATTGCTTGAAGAAAAAAACATCCCTGCCTGGATTGACATCTGGGGTTCGGATGTGGATCACGACTGGCCGTGGTGGCGCATCATGCTGCCCTATTTCATTGAAAAACTCTTCTGAAAACAGGCCCGTTTCTAAAGTGTCTTCATGGCTTCCACCTGTGCAAAGACACGAAGGAAATTGCCACCCCAGAATTTCTCTAAATCTTCTTCGCTATATCCGCGACGAACCATCTCGGCTGTGATGGCCGGCAAACGGCTCACGTCTTTAAGGCCCGACAAACCGCCACCACCATCAAAATCGGAGCCGAAGCCAACGTGGTCAATCCCAATCAGTTGCACGATATGGTCAATATGATCCACCAAATCGGAAACCGATGGCAAGCGTTTTCTGTATTTCCGGTCTATTGCCCTCCATTCTTTTCCGGCCTGCTGCCATTGCTCGTCAGTCAAATCCTGAAACTGGTTGTATTTTTCGGCAAGTGCATTCATGGCGGCTTCTTTTTTGGGGTTTTCGGGCATTGTCTTCACATAAGCACCCAAAACACACACCTGCACCACTCCCCCATTTTCTTTCAAAGCCAGCAACATCTCATCGGTCAGATTGCGCGGATGATTGCATACCGCTCTGGCATTGGAATGTGAGGCGATGACAGGAGCCTTGGAACGCTTGATGACGTCGAAAAAAGCCTGATCCGAGATATGGCTCACATCCACCATCATGCCAAGGCGGTTCATCTCGTCAACCACTTCTTCGCCCAACGGACTAAGTCCCTGATGTTCGGGTTTATCGGTCGAAGAATCGCACAAATCGTTGTTTTTGGTATGGCAAAGCGTGATATAACGCACTCCCCGCCGGTAATATTCTTCCACAAGCGACTTATCCCTGCCTATCGGATAGCCGTTTTCCATTCCAAGAAAAATACTTTTTTTCCCATTTGCGGCATTACGATAAGCATCATCTGTCGAAAAAGCCAAAGCGACCTTATCACTGTTCTCGCGGACAACATTTTCGACATTGTTCAAAATCCGCTCGGCTTTCTGTTTTGCCTGTAAATATCCGGCCGGTGTACGGTTGCCCTGACTCACAAACACCGCAAAGAAAACAGCATCCAAACCGCCTTCTTCCATCCTGACAAGGTCAACACAAGATCCCGCATCGTTGCGTTTCCCCAGATCAAACCCGTCCCTTCCCAGCAATAAAGGCGTATCGGTGTGGCTATCCAAGGTGAGGCATCGTTGGTGAATCTCATTGGCCGACTGGCCAAAACCGGAACGAGCCATAATAATGAATCCAATGAAAAAAAGGAAAAACTGTCGCATCGAAAAAGTATTTGACTGGCAAATGTAGCAAAAAGCAGCTCTTGGCATTGTTGTTGATAAGACAATTTCGACGAATCACTATTTAAAATAAACGCTATGAAAATCCGTCTCTTTTTCTCGATGATGCTACTCATGGCCTTGGTATCGTGTCAGGGCAACAAGCCAGTTTCCACCAATAGCCCGGCCGACACGGAACACAACGCTTCGGTTTCGCTCGACTGGAACGGGGTTTACAAAGGAGTACTTCCCTGCGCCGATTGCGAAGGCATCGAAACCACACTCGTGCTGAACAGCGACAAAACCTACCAATTGACACAACTCTATCAAGGAAAGGAAACAACAGGTGAGACCCTTTCGGGCACTTTTGAATGGGACAAGTCCGGAAATATTGTGATGCTATCTGATATCATCGGTGCATCGAACCGCTATTTTGTCGGCGAAAACACACTAACTTATCTCGACATGGACGGCAATAAGATTACCGGCGCATTAGCCGATTTTTATGTGCTGCACAAAGTGGAAGGGCCGGATACCGATTTTCAGGCTAAGAGCCTGACGGATGTCAAATGGGTGCTGACCGAACTTTTTGGAAAAACAATTCCCAACTCATCGGATCAGGACAGCCGGCCTTTCATCGTTTTTGAAGAAACAGGGAAACGGATATACGGCTCGGGCGGATGCAACCTTTTTAACGGAACTTTTGAAGCCGACGCTTACAGGATCACACTCACCGGTTTGGCCACCACGATGAAAGCCTGCCCCGAAATGGAAACCGAAGGTCAGTTTTTTCAAGCGCTCAACGATTGCGACAACTACACCATTGCCGATGGTATCCTTTCGCTCAACAAAGCCCGCATGGCACCCATGGCCAAATTGAAAGCCACGCCTTTAGACAAAGAATAAAAAATATTGGTTCTTTTATTCAACCAAACATTGTTCTTCAACTTTGTTTATTATTCCAGTTTTAAAAGCAAAGTTGATAAGGTTTAAAACAGTTCACAAGATGCCTTTCGCTGAAGGGTTACCCATATTCTAATTTTCACCCCGTTTTTTAGAATAACTTTTCTCTTATTCTAATTTTTACATAGTTTTTTTGAATAAGGAACTTCTAATTCTAACTTTTCTGGGTTTTTTACTGAAAATCCGGACTAAAGTTGTCCATTCTTCCAAAACAAGATAGGAAGGGTAAGATCAACATTCATCCGATGACTTGGAGTCATCGGATGGGTAGAACACATCGCTTATCAGCTCTACAATAAATCGTGGAGTTATGCATAGTTGACGCTACCGGCGATGGATGCAAGAGAATAACTGTCAAAAAGCACTCTCGATTCTCTAATAGGCTGCCAGCAACTTATTACCGGTAAGCCGAAGTTGAAATCGGCAGACCGATCGGAAGCGATTTTTCTTGCTCTGGCAGAGCAACGCACAGCTTGCCCCGATGTTATCGGGGATGGAAACACGCGCAAGCGAAGTTTATTTACAACTGTTAATACGGTACTAAATCTGATTTTATTTTCAATCTTTTATGTCTCGAATCTTTTACTGTACCTTTAATTTTACTATATTTTCTGTTTTCTACTTTGAATGTTAAGTATCCGCTAAGGGGTTTGTTAAACATGATTAGAGTTTCATCAAACACACTTAAATTTTTAGCAATATTTACACCTAACATCTTTTCCATCTCTTTAGAGAAGTCAGTAGTGATTTTCTCATTTATAAGTGTTAACCTTTGGGCTTTATGCCATTTTTTTGACTCATCAGAATATCACTCAACCTCCAAAGTTTCAAGAAATATAAAGGCAGGTACTTGTGTTAAATTTGAAAATCGTATATACAGATGCAATAAATAATCATGAGTTATCGCATCATTAGATTTAAAGCTAAATGGAATAAAGATTTTAATTTGGGGTTTACTGTTCTTTAAACGATCAAACAATGTCCATAAGCCAGTTATTATACCAATAATTCCACCAATTACTCCAATAAATATTGAATATCCCATAACTATTTTAATTTGTATAACACTACTGTCCACTAAACTTTTTTGATATCATTCCTAAATACCTATAAATTAGTTAGTTAAAATGAAATCACTAGATCTACATTTGAATTCATTATCCTCTAAATATAACTTAAATCAATTAGCGACTGTAAATTA
>Ga0226835_1000537_pt1 | contig 38835 bp, 38 predicted proteins | sample LAC_MetaG_1_FD_163627 | JGI IMG/M metagenome (GOLD analysis project Ga0226835, IMG submission 163627) | Anaerobic ammonium oxidizing microbial communities from anammox membrane bioreactor (MBR) in UC Berkley, California, United States -... | ecosystem: Engineered > Bioreactor > Anaerobic >...
GAGCTCCACCACCGCGACCACCCCCTGATAGCCGAGGCGATTGTTGAAGCCGGCCATCACCGCCTCCCGGCGGCCGTCGTCGTCGAGATCCGCCCAGGCGACGCTGGTCAGATGCCCGGAGTTGATGAACACATGCTCTGCCAGGGGGCGGGGTCGGCGCCACCACACCCCCACCGCGCTGGGGTAGAAGAAATGTTTGGCGATCCAGGTCAACTCTGCCTCGCCGTCGCCGTCCACGTCTTCCCCCAGCAGCCGCTCGGCGCTGGCGAAGCGGCCGAGGTCGGGAAAATACGCCGCCAGGTGGTCGGCCACCGAAAAGCTCGCCCGCTCCTTGCCACGGGCGTCCAGTTCGAAAATCGACCCACTTCCTGGGCTGGCGCTGCGGGGAGACGTGGTGGCCACATAAAGGCGCGGCGGCCGCCCCTTCCCCGGCACCAGCACGGCGTCCTTGACCCCTACGGAGAAGGAACGCTCCCAGAGGGGCCGGTCTTCATCGTCGCTCGCCACCACCTTGTTTCCGCCGATCACCCGCGCACCGGCCGGGACCCGGCCCCCGTGCACCAGGGCCCCCCACCCGACCGTGAGCAGGACCGCCGCGGCGAGCATCGCCACCGCCGCGCGCCGGCGGCGCGCCGGGAGGGACGCCGCCGAGCGCGAGTGCAGCACTTCGAGAGCCTCCCTGGCACTGACGAAGCGGTCACCGGGACGTTTCTCCAGCAGGCGCATGACAAAACGCGCCAGCCAGTGGGGACAGTCAGGCCGCCAGCGACGCGGGTCGGGAACCGGGGCCGAGAGGTGCAGGCGCGCCACCTCGAAGGTGCTCTCGTGGTCGAAGGGGGGGCGGCCGGTGAGGAGGTGGAAGAGAGTCGCTCCCAGGGAGTAGAGGTCGCTCTGGGGCAGCGGCCTTTCCCCTCGCACCTGCTCGGGGCTCATGTAGCGCGGGGTGCCCAGGGTGGTGTGGCTCTCGGTGAGTGTCTGCCCGCCCTCCCAGTGGCGGGCCAGCCCCAGGTCGGCCACCCGTACGCGACCCTCGCCATCGATGAGGAGGTTGGACGGCTTGATGTCGCGGTGCACCACCCCCTGCCGGTGGAGGTAGTCCAGCACGGTGAGAACCTCGTCCGCCACCGCCACCACCCGCTCGCGGGGGAGGGGTCTATCGGCCACGGCCGCCGCCAGACTGCCGCCGGGCACGAACTCCATCACCACCGCCGTGCGCTCGCCCGCCTCCACCAGCTCGAACACCCGTACCAGCCCGGGGTGCTGCAGGGTCCGCCCCAGCCGCACCTCCCTGCGCATCCGTTCCCGCTGCAGCGGCGACATCTCGGCCGAGAACACCTTGACCGCCACCTGCTGGGCGAGGTGTTGGTCGACCGCCAACCACACCTCGGCCTGCCCGCCCCGTCCGAGTCCCCCGAGGATCTGCCAGCGCGGCGGAAGCAAGGGGGGCCTGGCTTCCCACCCCGCTCTAACATCTGGGGTCATGGTGACGGTGGTGTCGCCCCTCGTCATCCTTGCCTCGCCGTCACCCCCTCCGTACCGAGCCCCTGCTCTACTCGACTGGCAGACCTGCGGAGCTATAACACTCACTGACATCGGCGGGGGGCATGGGACCGTCCAGGGGTCGGGCGTCCCGCACGTAATGGTCGTACCAGGACAGGTGCCGGCAGAGCACGTCCAGCCGCCCCGGCTGGCGGGCGTTGCCGTGCCCCTCGCCGGGGTAGAACACCAGCCGGGTGGCCGGGTGGTTGTTCATCTTGAGGCGCCGGTACATGGCCAGGCTCTGAGAGGGGTGGACGCGGGTGTCGCTGTCGCCGTGCATGATGAGCACCGCGGTGCGGCTCTGTCTGGCCCAGAAGATGGGGCTGCGCTCCCGCATCAGCTCCCACACCTCCTCCAGGGGCTTGCCAATGTGGACCAGCTGGTCCTCCCAGGGGATGTCGGTGGTGCCCACCTTGGCCACCAGGTCGGAGATTCCCACGAACATGGCCACCGCCCGCACCATCTTGGTGTAGTAGGTGGCGAACCAGGCGGCGGCGTAGCCGCCGTACGAGCCGCCCCCCAGCCCCACCCGCTCCCCATCGGCCAGACCCAGCTTGACCAGGTGGGCGATGCCATCGGCGATATCGTCGAACTCCCGGCCGGCGGGGTCGCCGTAGCCGGCCATGGCGAACTCCACGCCGTACCCGGTGGAGGCGCGGTAGTTGGGGTAAAAGGCCAGGTATCCCCGGGCAGCCAGCACCTGCGCCGGGTCGAGGTAGCGGGTGAGCCAGCCGTTGGAGACATGCGCCTCGGGGCCGCCGTGCACCGAGACGATCAGGGGGTAGCGCTTGCCCTTCTCGTAGTTCACGGGGTACACCAGGATCCCCTCGATCTGCAGGCCGTCCCGGGCCGGGTAACGGATCACTTCCTGTTTCCCCAGCCGGCGGTCGGCCAGCCAGGGGTTGCGGGTGGTGAGCTGGCGCAGCTTCCCCCGCGGCTGCCAGAGGAACACCTCCGCGGGCAGGCTGGCGGTGCTGCCGGTGAAGGCGAACAGCGAGCCGTCGCGGCTGCGCGAGGGGGCGCCCAGCACCACCCCGGCGGCACGGCCGTCCAGCAGCGGGCGCCACGCCCCGCCGGCCAGGGGGGCCAGACGCAGGTGGTTCCACACCCCCTCCGAGGTGTGCACCAGCAGGGTGGCGTCATCCTGCCAGGCCACCTCGTTGACGTGGCCCGGGAAGTCGGCGGGGGTGAGGTTGCGGGCTGCTCCGCCCGCCAGCGGCACCACCCAGGCCTGGCTGGCCGCATGGTCCCGCACGTCCCTTGCCCCGCTGTAAGCCACATGGCGGCCATCGGGGGAAACGGCGAAGCTCCCCAGCTTGCCCTCGTGCCGGGTGAGCTGGCGCAGCTGCCCCTCGGCCAGGTCGAGCACGTACAGCTGCTGGAACATGTACTCGTGATCCACCAGGTTCTGGGGCGAAGCGGCCAGCACCAGGGTGCGGCCGTCGGGGGCGGGTTCGAGGTCCCAGACGGTGATGTCTCTGGTCAGCTGGGTGGCCTCGTCACCGCCCACAGGCTGCACGTACAGGTTGCGGTGGCGCAGGTTTTCCTCGTACACCACGAAGCCGTAGCCCTTCTTGGCGAGCTCCTGGGCGCGCCGGGGCTGGGGCTCCTGGGCGATGAACAGCAGCCGCGTGCCGTCGGGGTGCAATCGAAACGCCAGGACGTCGCTCTCCGCCCCGCTCACCCGTCGGGCCTCCCCACCGTCCACCGGGATGCTCCAGACCTGGAAAAATTTTTCTTCCCCCCGTTTGGCGAGGAAGTAGATCGCCCGCCCGTCGGGACTCCAGCGCGGGCTGCGCACGTTCACCTTGCCGGTCACGAAGGGCAGGCTGCGGCCCGTGCCGACCTCCGCCACGTGCAGCTCCGAGTACGCCGCCCCCGCCTCGTCATCCAGCTTTCGCGGGACGCTCACCAGGAAGGCCACCCGCGACCCGTCCGGGCTGGCCTGCACCGAGGCGCAGGTCTCGATGCGCATCACATCGGCGATGGTGAGACCGCCCTCCACCTCCGCCCCGGCGGGCCAGCCGCCCACAGCCAACACCAGCGCCAGCACTCTCCCCAGCAGGCAAATCCGACCCACCGACATGCTCGTGTCCTCCCAGGGGAAAACGGTAGCATGATCGTCACCCTCCGCTGCAGATGGGGGGCGGCGATTCCTTGCTATGCTCGCCGTGACCGCAGCGAGCGGCGGAGGCACCAGGCGTGAAGACCTTCGATTTCAAGATCGATCCCCTCACCGGCGAGCAGTACTACGAGGTGTACCTGCGGGGGCAGCAGCTGCTCACCGACCCGCTACTCAACAAGGGTTCCCACTTCACCATCGAGGAGCGCGCCACCCTAGGTCTCACCGGCCTGCTCCCCCACGGCGTGTCCACCCTCGAGGAGGAGGTGGCCCGCTCCCTGGAGTCGTACCGCCGAAAACCCGACGATCTGGAGCGCTACCTCTTCCTACTGGGGTTGCTCAACCGCAACGAGACGCTGTTCTATTGCCTGCTGATGGAAAACCTCAAGGAGATGCTGCCCATCGTCTACACCCCCACGGTGGGGCTGGCCTGCCAGCTGCTCTCCAAGATCATGCGGCGTGCCCGCGGCGTCTACGTGCACCCGGACAACATCGGCGCCATCGACCAGATCTTTCGCAACGTCCCGCTACCCAAGGTGCGCCTGCTGGTAGTCACCGACGGGGAGCGCATCCTGGGTCTCGGGGACCTGGGCGCCGACGGCATGGGGATCCCGGTGGGAAAGGTGAGCCTCTATGTGGCCGCCGGGGGGCTGCACCCGGCCTGCTGCCTGCCGGTGTGCCTGGACGTGGGCACCAACAACCAGAAGCTGCTGGACGACCCTCTGTACCTCGGCTACCGCCACCCTCGCCTGGAGGGGGAGGCCTACTGGAACTTCATCGAGCGTTTCGTGTTGGGCGTCAAGCGCTCGTTCCCCGATGCGGTCATCCAGTGGGAAGATTTTGCCAAACACAAGGCCTTTACGCTGCTGCAGCGCTACCGCGAGCGGGTGCTGTCCTTCAACGACGACATCCAGGGCACCGGGGCCACCGCCTGCGCCGCCCTGCTCACCGCCATGCGCATCAAGGGCAGCCGGTTTGCCGACCAGCGTTTCGTGGTAGCCGGCCTCGGGCAGGCGGGGTTCGGAACCGCCCAGCACATTCGCACCATCCTGGAGGAAGAGGGGCTGTCCCGCGAGGAGATCCGCCAGCGGGTCTTCGCCCTCGACTACCAGGGTCTCCTGTTCGAGGACGACCCCACCCTGGACGAGTGGCAGCGCCCCTGGGCCCAGCCCCGCTCGGTGGTGGCCGACTGGCGGCTCGCGGACCCCAACCGCATCACCCTCTTCGACGTGGTCCGCAACACCCGCGCCACCGTGCTCATCGGCGTCACCGCCCAGACCGGCCTGTTCGACCGCACCATCCTGACCCAGATGGGCGAGAACGACGCCCGTCCTGTGATCATGCCGCTGTCCAACCCCACCGCCAACTCCGAGTGCACCCCCGAAGAGGCGCTGCGCTTCACCGGCGGCCGCGCCCTGGTGGCCACCGGCAGCCCCTTCCCGGTCGTGCACGTGCGGGGGCGGCAGGTGCGCACGTCCCAGTGCAACAACCTTTATATGTTCCCGGGGGTGGGTCTGGGCGCCCTGGTGTCCCGCGCCGCCCGCATCACCGACCGCATGTTCGTGGCGGCAGCGAAGCGACTGTCCGCCATGGTGACGCCAGCGCAGGAGGCCGAGGGGTTGTTGCTACCTGAAATGCAGAATATTCGCGACGCGTCCCTGGAGGTGGCCAAGGCCGTGGCCCTGGAAGCACGGGACGCCGGCATCGGACGACTGGCCAGCGACGAGGAGTACGACCGCCTGCTGCGCAACGCCCAGTGGCAACCACACTTCGCACCCTACCGGCCGGGAGTTCTGGGGTAGGCGCCGAACTCGAGCCCCTCGACTCAGCCCGAAAACCGCGGTTTTCGGGCTCACGCCGAGGGCGGGCTACTTCGAGGCGGACTCCTTCAAGACGTCCCCCAGCTCTTCCAGAAACGCCGGCGGCGGCAAGAAGCCCGGGATGCGCGCCACCTGTCTCCCCGTGGCGTCGAGAAAGGCGATCACCGGGAAGGAGTTGACGCGAAAGCGGGCGGCCTCGGCGCGACCGTTGCCCTCGGCGTTGAGCCGCACCGGAACGAGGCGGCTCAATTCCGCCTGCACCCGGGCGTCGGCGAAGGTGTTCTGGTCCATGCGCCGGCACCAGCCGCACCAGTCGGTATAGAAGAACACCATGACCAGCTTCTTCTCCTTGCCGGCGCGCTGCAGCGCAGCCTCAAAGGATTTCTCCCACTGCACCCCGCTCGCCGCTCGACTGGAGTCTGGAGATGCACAGGCCAAGGCGGCAATCACCACGATGGCCGCCATCAATGCTCGTGTTCCCATGCTGCTCACCCCCCCGTTCACCTCTTACCGCCGCGTACTATGCCATGTCCTTTCGATCATCTCACCCCAGGCGCGGGCCCGAACGCTCCAGGGGAGTGGTCAGGCAGATCTCGGTGGCGGAGCGTTTGAACCCGGTGACCTGATGCACCCGGGTCACCAGCAGCTCCTGCAGGTGCGCCGAGTCGCGGGCCCGCACCTTGACCACCAGGTCGTACTCCCCGGTGACGACGTGAATCTCTTCCACCTCCGGGATGGCCTTGAGCTCCTCGAGGGTCCGCTCCAGATCGTTGGCCAGCTCGATGGTCAGGTGAATGAGCGCCGTCACCGAGTACCCCAGCTTGGCCGCATCCAGGCGCGCGGAAAACGATAGCAGGACGCCGGTGCGCCGCAGCTTCGCCAGCCGCTCGTGAACAGTGGCAGGGGCGGCGTTGATTCTCCTGGCGATGGCGGTCAAGGACATCCTGCCGTTCTCCTGCAGCGCCGCGAGGATCCCCCGGTCCAGATCGTCGAGCTTCATCTCTGGAGTATACAGGCAGTTGCGGGTACCGCCCAAGCCCCTCCGCGGCGGCCGTGTTCCTACCCCCCCGAGGGGGCCGGGAGCACCCGGTGCTATGCTGTGCGGGCCGTGTCGACCGTCCGCGTCACTTTCTCCGCCCTCGGCAAGAGATTCGGGGCCCGCAGCGTCCTCAAGGGGGTGAGCGGGGAGCTCCGGCCCGGGTATGCGGTGGTCATCACCGGTCACAACGGCTCCGGGAAGTCGACGTTGCTCAATCTCCTGGCCGGCGTGGTGCGGCCGTCGTCGGGCACGATCGACTACCGCGCCGGCGGGACCCCCCTCCCCCGCCACCTCTGGCACACCGTGGTGGGCATGGCAGGCGCGGACATGGCCGTATACGAGGAGCTTTCGGCGCTGGAGAACCTGCACTTCTTCGCTCGCCTGCGCGGCCTCCGTCGCAGCCTGGGAGAGCTGGAGAAGCTACTCTGCGAGCTGGGGCTGGAGGCCCGCGACCTGCGTCGGCCGGTGGGGACCTATTCCTCGGGGATGAAGCAGAGGGTCAAGCTGGCCCAGGCGGTGGTGCACGAACCGCCGGTGCTGCTACTGGACGAACCCTCCTCCAACCTGGATGAACGCGGACACGAGACCGCCGCCGACCTGGTGAGAAAATTTCGCCCGCATGCCGCGCTGGCGGTGGCCACCAACGACCCGCGGGAAATGGCCTGGGGTGATGAGCGCATCCACCTGGGCAACTGAGGCGCTCGCCGTGTTCGCCAAGGAGGTGCGCTCCGAGCTGCGCGCCCGCGTGGCGGTCAACGCCATCGGGCTGTTCGGCCTGACCACGCTGGTCGCAGTTGCCTACCAGATCGGCCCGTATCAGATCCACGAACAGGACCGCCCCCACCTGCTCGCCGCCCTGCTGTGGATCATCCTCTTCTTTGCAGCACTGTCGGGCTTGCAGCGGGTCTTCGTCAAGGAGGAGGACGCTCACACCGCCAAGACCTTGCGGCTGGCTGCCCGCCCGCTGGCGGTGTGGGGAGGCAAGCTGCTCTTCAACGTTGCCTTGCTGGCCGCCCTGCAGACGTTTCTGGTGCCCCTGTACTGCATCCTGATGGGGATGAGGGTGCAGGGGACCCTGCCCCTGGTCGCCCTGCTGGCGGTGGGATGCCTGGCCATGGCGGCCACCGCCACCATGGTGGCGGCGATCATTGCCCGCGCCGCCGGCTCCGGAACCCTGTTCGCCATCCTGGCGGTGCCGCTGATGCTACCCTTGCTGGTGATGCTGATTCAGGGCACCCGCATGGCCATGACGAGCCCGGCCTGGAGTGACATCCTGCCGGCCCTGCAGGGGGTGGGAGCGCTGGCCGGGGTGACGATGGTCACATCCATCTATCTCTTTCCGGTGGTCTGGAATGACTGAGAAACCAACCTGGAGCGTCTGGCACTGGCTCTTGGGCGCGTGGATGCTGGCGGTGGTCTACGGCGCCTTCTTCTACGCGCCGAGAGCGCAGGGGTTCGTGGGCGAGTCGGCGCGCATCGTCTTCTTCCACGTCCCCCAGGCGTGGGTGGCGGTGCTGGCCTTCTGCGTCAACCTGTGGGCCTCCCTGCGCTACCTAGTTCGCCGCGACCCCCTGGATGACGCCCGCGCCGCCGCCGCGGCCCGCCTGGGGCTGGTGTTTTGCGTCCTCGCCACCGTCACCGGCTCGATGTTTGCCAAGGTGATGTGGGGAGAGTTCTGGAACTGGGACCCGCGGCAGATCTCCATTGTGATTCTTCTCCTCGTGTACGCCGCCTACTTCGCCCTGCGCGAGGCGGTGGCCGACGAGGAGCGCCGCGGCGGACTGGCGGCTGCCTACGCCGCCCTGGCCTTCGTCACCATGCCCTTCCTGGTCTTCGTGGTGCCGCGCATCTACTTTTCGTTGCATCCGGATACCCTCATCAACGTGCGCGGCAAGATCGACATGGACAGCCGCATGCTGCAGGTGTTGCTCGCCGCGTTAGTGGGCTTTACCGGGGTGTTCACCTGGCTTTATACTCTCGAGGTGAGGGTGGCGCGGGTGCTACTCGCCCGTCGCCGACGAGAGGAGAGTACGTAACGATGCCCAAGGCCGAAAGCCTGGTTTGGGTGGCGGCGGTAACGGCCATCATCTGGTTGGGATTGTTCGCCTACTGCCTGGCCCTCACCCGCCGGGTGCGCCGCCTCGAGGAGCACGAGGAATGAAGCGCCGCACCGCGTGGACGCTGGCCGGGGTCGGCTTGATCGGCCTCTTCATCGCCTTCGGCGCCGGCGCCTTCAAGTCCTCCCTCACCCCCTATGTGAGCTTCGAGGTGGCGCGCAGTGCTCGCAGTGCCGTGCAGGTGGCCGGCAGCCTGGTGCCCCACAGCACCCGCTACGACCACGAGCGCGGCACGCTGTTCTTCACCCTCGCCAACGAGGGGGGCGATACTCTGGCAGTGGCCTACAAGGGGATCAAACCTGGAAACTTCGAGGAGGCGACCCAAATCGTCGCCATCGGCCGCTTCAACGGCTCGGCGCTGGAAGCCGAGCGTTTGCTCGTCAAGTGCCCATCCAAGTATCAGGGGGTCGAGGAGAAGGGGTACGACTCCAACTCCTCGTGAAGCGGCGCCTGGCGCCGCACACGACGGTAAGGGGGGGACATGTTCATTCCAGGGGTTGTTGCCCTGTGGGTGGCTACCACCGCGCTGGTGGGGTCCACGATTTTCTACTGGCGAAGCTGGCGGGGTGACGAGGCGGCCCGGGCGTGGGCGCGGCAGCTGTATGGCCTGATGGTCTTCGCCGTCGCCGTGGCCAGTGCCGTGCTCATGTATCTGATCGTCACCCATGATTTTCGACTGCACTACGTGTTCTCCTACTCCGACCGGGAGCTGCCGCTGCCCTACCTGGTGTCCACCTTCTGGGCCGGCCAGGAGGGGTCTTTCCTCCTGTGGCTGCTGTGCGGCGCACTGATCGGCCTGCCCCTGGCGAGATTCGCGCGGCACTACGAGGATCGCGCCTTTCTCGTCTACAACCTCACCCTCTTCGGCCTGCTGCTGCTCCTGCTCATTTCTTCACCGTTCCGGTTCCTGGAGGGACTGCCGCCCGGTCAGATGCCGTTCGACGGCCAGGGACTGAACCCGCTGCTGCAGAACCCCTGGATGACCATCCACCCGCCGGTGATGTTCCTGGGCTATGCGGCAACGGCGGTGCCCTTCGCGCTGGCCATCGCCGCCCTGTGGGAGCGGCGCTACGACGAGTGGATCCGCGTCGCCCTGCCCTGGGCTCTGGTCTCGGTGGTGTCGTTGGGAGCCGGCATTTTTCTGGGCGGCTACTGGGCCTACGTCACGCTGGGGTGGGGGGGGTACTGGGGTTGGGACCCGGTTGAGAACGCCTCCCTGGTTCCCTGGCTCACCTCCGTCGCCCTGGTGCACGGCATGCTGCTGCAGAAGGCGCGCGGCCGCTTTCGCAAGCTCAACTTCGCCCTCGCCTGCCTGTCCTACCTTCTGGTGGTGTATGCCACCTTCCTGACGCGCTCCGGCGTGCTGGCCAACTTCTCCGTCCATTCCTTCGTGGACCTGGGGATCACCGGCTGGCTGGTGGGGATCCTCGCCGTCGCTCTGGTGCTGGGTCTCGGCGCCCTGCTGTGGCGGTGGCGGGAGATCCCGTCCCACCCCGGCGACGAGCCGTTCCTGTCGCGGACGATGTTTTCCGTCATGGCCATCGCCGCGCTCCTGGGGGCGGCGCTGGTGGTTGCCCTCGGCACGTCCTCACCCCTGATCACCCGGCTGTGGGGTGAGCCGGCCCAGGTGGGGACGGACTTCTACAACCGGGTAACGCTGCCCGTCGGAATTGCCCTGGCCCTGCTCCTGGCGGTGGTGCCCTACCTCAACTGGCGGGGATCGGCGCCGCAGCTGCGGGGGCGCCTGCTGGTGGCCGCTGCCGGCGCCGCAGTGACCACCGTGGTGGCGGCAACACTGGGCGCCTCGGGAGTGCTCTTCCTCGCCTTTCTCTTTGCCTCGGCGCTGGCCTTCCTGGCCAACACCATCAAGACAGTGGAAAAGACCCGAGAGGGCGGGCTGGCAGCCGCCGGCGGCCATCTGGCCCATGTGGGCCTGGCCCTGATGCTGGTGGGCATCATTGCTTCATCGGCCTGGGACCGCACCGAAAAGGTCACGCTACCCTTGGGTGAAACCCGGGAGGCCCTCGGATACTCTCTGACGTTCAAGGGGATCGAGCAGCCGACCCCGTCTGCCCGCCCGGCCATGCTGGTGGAGGTGAGCAAAGGGTCGGCACGCTTCCTGTCACGCCCGCGCATGTTCAGGAGCACCAAGTCGAACCAGCTGGTCGCCAACCCCGATGTGCACCCTCGACTCACCCACGACGTCTATCTTGCGCCGGTGGAGTACGACCCCGGGCGGCCACCCGAACACGGGCAGACCGTTGAGCTGGCCAAGGGCGAGTCGGCCACCGTGGGGCCGCTCCAGATCGCGTTCACTGGCTTCGATCGCAGCGCTGCCGACCACGGGACGAGTGGGGAGATCGCCGTGGCCGCCATCTTGCAGGTCGCCACACCGACGGGCAACAGCGAGGTGAGACCGGTGCTGCGCTCCACCGCCGCGGGTTTCGAAGGCCCGCCGGCCGCGGTGGCGGGCGCTCCTGGGATTACCGTGCAGCTCACTGGCGTCAACGCCGCCGCCGGCAGGGTGCGTTTGCTAATCAACGGCATGGGAGGGGGGGTTGCGGCGCGCGCCTCCCTGCGTGGGGGTGAGACGTTCACCTTTCAGGGGACGGCACTGCGATTCGTGGATCTCGATCTGGCAGAGCCCGGCGCCCAGGGGGGCGGGATCGACGTGGGAGCGGTCTTCGAGGTGACCCGAGAGGGGGCCGACCCGGAGAGAATCGTGCCGGTTCTCCGCGACCTGGCCGGTCGACCACACCCCGAAGACGTGGGGGTGCCCGGGATGGACGGCATCCTCTTGCGGCTGACCCATGTCAACCCGGAAACGCGCACCGTGGAGGTGGCCCTCCTGGACCCCGCGGCGCCGGCCGACCCGGGTCAGCCCCCGAGGTTTTCCGCGGATGTGAGCGTCAAGCCGATGATCACCCTGGTCTGGATCGGCCTCATTGTCCTGCTCCTTGGCAGCGCCCTGGCGGTAACGCGACGCGGCCGCGAGTTCGCGGCCATCGTGGCAGGGAAAGCACCGGGCTCGGGGGAAGCTGCCCTGTCTGCTTGATTCGAGGCGGGTCGATGCGGGTATACTCGTGCCGGAAATGTCACCCTTTTCCGTGTTGCCCCTCTTCCCGCTCACCGAAGCCGTGCTGCTGCCCGGCGAAGAGCGGCAACTCGCCCGACCACCGGCACCGTGCAGCGCCATCCGGCACGCCGAGCAGGGCGGCGGCTCCCTCGTGGCCTCGCTGCTGGACGGCGACAGCGTTCATGAGATCGGCGTGCGCGCCCAGATTCTGGAGAGCGACGAGCAGGCCCTCTCCCTGCGGGGAGTCGCTCGCTGCCGTCTGCTCTCGTTGGAGGATCCCTCTGTTCCTCTGGTGCGGGTCGAAGAGTACCCGGACGCCCAGGAGGACACTCACCGCGCCAACGAGCTGACTCGCCTGCTGCTGCGACGTTACCTCCGCCTGTGCGCCAACCTGGGGCGACCCGCTCGGCTGCCCGGCAACCCCTCGCTGAGCAGCCTCACCTGGCGCATCCTCGCCGACAGCGGGCTCAGCGCGGAGCAGCAGCAGGGGTTCTTGAACGTTCCCGGCCCGGTGACCCGCAGCCGACTCCTCCTGGTCGTCGTTCGCGATCTGGAGCGGCGGGAGCGGTTTTTGCGCCGCTGGGCGCACTTGCGCCATGGCGCGGACTGGAATTGAGCGATGACCACGACCGACTACCGACTGGAAGCCTATCGAATCATCACTGACAACCTCACTCGCATCCGCGCCGTGCTGCGAGAGGGTCTGCAGCAGCTCCACGGCCCGGGGTGGGAGACCGTGGTGGAGCCCTCGGATCGCCGCACCTACCTGGCGCAGCGCCGCGAACGGGAGATCAGCATCAACTGGCGGCGGGCCACCATGGATGACCTGCTCCAGTACGGAAACTTCTCCGATCTCTATGAGTTTGCCGCCGCCGACCGGCGCCTTCTCCAGCGTTTCGCCACCCTCGCCAGCAACGAGGAAGTGCTCCGCCTGCGCTTCTTGGAGGTGGATGCCATCTTCAACCGCGTCGCCTACGCTCGCTCCATCTCCGACTCCGAAATGGAGCTGCTCATCAACTTTGACGAGCGCCTGCGCCGCCTTCTCGAAGGCCCGCCAGCCGGGGAGGCGGCTGTCGAGGTTCCGCTCCCCCCACCCCCGCCAGCTCCTGCAACCAAGGTTTCGCCACCTCAGCCTGAACCGCCGGCCGGCCAGGGGCCCGATGTAACGCCCAAGGCGAAGGAGAGTTACCCGCCGTCCCCCCAGCCCTTGCAGCCGTCGGAACCACGGGCCAAAGACGCCGGCCCGCGGCCCTCAGCTCCCACTGCCGGGCCGCCGGGGCCCACTCCCCCTCCGGCCATGATCTCGCCGTCCCGGCTGCGCGAAGCCCTCCAGAGTGGGGACGACGTCACCGTGCTCGCCGGCCTGTACGGCGAGGTGACCGCCATCGCCGACGGCCTGTGGAGCGACAACTCCTGCCCCTCACCCCGACTGTGGGAACTGGTCCGGGAGTCCCCCTGGTACAGCGAGAACTTCACGGCCCTGCGCCTGAAGCCGGTGTCCGATTTCTACGACCTCGCCAACTCGGCGCGGGAGCGCCTGCTCGAGGGGATCTCCCGCAAGCAGCTCCAGGACTTCCTGAAAGAGCACAACTTTGCGCAGATCCTGCTGGCCCTGCGCGATCTTTTCCGCGCTCACCTGCCGGGAGCCGCCACCAACTGACCCTCGGCCAACGGCCGTGATCCCGGTGCTGCCGGAGCTCGAGTGATGTCGATCGACGGGCGCGAGAGACCTCCGGCGGCGCCCGCGGTGATCCTCCGAGGGGGTTCCCTACCCCGGGGGAAGGCTGGGCTTTCGCGCCACCAGCAAGAAGTCTCGGGGGGCCGACAGGAGGGCATCCAGGCGCATCGCCACACCTCGCAGTTCGGCCGGCAATTCAGGCGCCGCCAGCATCTGCTCCGGGGGAAAGGGGTGGAGCAGGGTGTTTTCCACCACCTCCAGCCCCAGCGCCCGCAGGACGAAGGCCAGCGCCTGCCGATGTACCGGGGTGCGGTGGGTGGGGTCGATCCAGAACAGATCGGCGCCGACGCGCAGGGCCTCGGGGTTGGGGCACTCCACCAGCACCACCCCACCAGGTCTGAGCGCTGCGACAGCCGCCTGCACGATGCCGGCCCAGGTGCCGGCGGGGAGGTGCTCGAACAGGTGCAGTGCCGTCACCGCCCCCAGCGAGCCCGGTGGCTGCGCCGCCAGGATCTCCAGGGCGTCTCCCTGCACCACCTCGAGACCGCGCCGACGGCAGGCCTCTACCATGGCCGGATCCGCATCGACGCCGAGCGCCTTCACCCCCGCCCGCTGCAGCGCCTCCAGCAGCTCGCCCCGGCCGCACCCCAGATCCAGAACGGGGGAGTGTTCCAGCAGACGGCTCACGTGCTCGCCCACGCGCTCGAGGGTCTCCTCCCGCCCGCCGCGGAACTCGTCGACGAAGGCCAGGTGCGCCCGACGCAGCGCCTCCGGAAGTTCCCTCTCCACCGCCGGAGGGGTGTCAATGCGCAGCCCTTCGCCGGCGAGCAGGCGATCAAGAAGCCCGGCGGTGGCCTCGCCCTGCTCGTGGAGGCGCGAAATCAGGGCGTCGTAGCGTCCCGCGAGCGCCGGAAGACGATGGTCGCGCAGCTCCTCACCCAGCTGTTGCAGCTCACTCACCCCGCGCTGGAGCCGAGTGAGGACCTCCTGAACCCGGGGCAGCTGGAGGTCGCGGATTGCCAGCACCTCACCCTGCAGATCGTCGTAGGCCGCCTGCAACCCGGCCAGATCGCGCATGGCTGCCGGCACGCGCTCATCCCGCAGCCTCTCCATCTCACCCTGTACGGCTTGAGTGGCGGCAACCAGATGCCTGAGGTCGGTCTCCAGCACGCTGACCGCCTGGCGTCGCAGCGCCTCGAGAGCCTCCTGCACCTCGTGCAAATGGGCCGCCAGCCGGGAGCCGTCCAGCTCCAGCTGCGCCACCCGCACCGTGCCGAGCTCCTCCACCGCTGCCTGCACCTGCTCCAGCGCCGCGGCCATCTCTCGGGCATCGTGCTCGAGGCGGGGCAACCGCAGGGCATGCAGCGACTCCAGCGCCTGCTGCAGCGCCTGCTGGGTAGCTGCCATCTCCGCTGCTGCCTCCTCCAGCCGCGCCACCCGGAGAGCACTCAACTCCTCCAGCGCCTGCTGGATAGTGACCAGCTCTCGGTCCAGCCCGGCGGCCGTCGCCTCCAGCGCCGGCACGCGCCCGTCGCGGACCTCCTCGAACTCCCCCCGCGTTGCCAGGAAGGCGCTGCGCAGCTCCGCCACCTCGGCAGCCAGTTGACCGGTGATGGTTTCCAGGTGGGTTTGCAGCTCGAGACGAGCTCGTTGAGCCGCCTCGAACCGCTGCCCGAGATCGCCCCTCAGCGCCTCCACGGCCGCGGACAGCTCCTGCTGCCCGTGCTGCAGCTGGGCCAGCTGCGATACCGCACCTTGCGCCAGCACTGTCAGTTCCGACCGTTGCGAGGCCAGATCCGCCGTCAGGCCATCGAGAGCCCCTTGATGAGCCGCCAGCCCCCGGCGCATCTCGTCCACTTCCTCACGCAGCAGCGCGAGCAGCACGCGCCGGAACGCCCGCGCCACCACCCCGCGGCGCCTGCCGGCCGGCGGGGCCTCGAAGGTCACGCCGACGCCGTCCCTCCCCCGGAGAGGGCGGTCACGTGCAGCGTGATGGGAACCCGCACCTCACGGTGCAAATGCAGTTCTGCGTTATAGGTTCCGGTCCGCTTGATGTGCTGCGGGATGACGATCTTGCGCCGGTCGACCTCAAACCCCTGCTCTTTGATCGCCTCGGCGATATCCGCCGCGGTGACCGAGCCGTAGAGGGTGTCACCCTCACCGGCGCGGCGAGCGAAGGTCAACTCGAGGCCGGCCAGACGCTGCGCCAGGGCCTCGGCGCTGCCCTTCTCCTTGGCCTGCTGGGTCAGCCAGCGCTTCTCCTCCTGGCGAAATCGAGCCATCATGGCGGGCGTAGCCTCGTACGCCAGTCCCTTTGGAATCAAATAATTGCGCGCGTAGCCTGGCTTGACCTCACAGACCTTACCGCGCTCCCCCAGGTGCTCTACCGCCTCGTTCAGAATGACCTTCATGTTCCTCTAACTCCCCTCTTCGTCTCTGTCACCGCGCCGCAGGCGCACGAAGGCATCGGTCAACCCCGCCGCCGCCACCACCAGCGCCAGTGGCATCTGCACCGCCAGCACTCCCACCAGCACCCTCACCAGCCGGTTGGCGGCCAGGCGCCGCCCCAGGTAGTGGTGGATGATAGCCAGGCCATGCACGAAATACAACCCGACAACGACCACCAAGAGATTGACTGAAATCCACTTTGCCAACCCAGGGGCGAACACCCAGCCGAGGCCTCCGGCAACGAAGGCAACCGGTAGCCACTCGTCCGACGAAAACTCGGCGAACGGTTCCTGCCCGACTGGCAGCCCCAGCACCGGCAGCCGTGGCCGCAGCCACAGGGCGACCGCCGCCACGTACAGCGCAGCGATGGCGGGCGCCAGAGTGGACACCGCGGCCAGCGCCGCCGCCATCATCTCTTCGCCGGACCACCGGCTGACCCCCAGCACCCTGGTCAGGTCAGGCGAGGCGGCGGCTGACGGGGACAGCAGCCTCTCCACCATGTCGGCGGGCGACTCGGGGTGGGACAGGGCGATGAGCACTCCCACGAGCACCGCCAGCGCCCCCCCGCTGACCACCGCCAGCCAGCGGCCCGTACCCCACCGGCGCCGCACCCACAGCTCTACCGAAAAGGCCGGCCAGGCCGCCACCACCAGGTACCCGGTCGCCACCCCGAGTACCCATGGCCACGTTGTCGCCAGCGCCAGGCCGACGAGGGCGATCATCACCCACCCCCAGCCCAACACCGTTCCGCCGGACACCGCCAGCAGCTGCACCAGGGGAAGCGGAGCGAGAATCGCCGTCAACACCCCGAGCAGCGGCACCAGCGGCAGGCTGAGGAAGACCAGCAGAGACAGCGCCCCGGCCAGGCCCGGCCCCAGCCGGCGAAGCAGGGGCGGCATCCGCGCAGCGCCCACCTTGCCGCCGTGCATGGGTCGGAGTCTTCAGTCTCCGACGAAGGGCAGCAGCGCCATCAGCCTCGCCCGCTTGATGGCCCGCGTCAACTTGCGCTGGTAGATGGGGTTGGTGCCGGAAACCCGGCGGGGCAGGATCTTTCCGGCCACCGGGGTGTACTGGCGCAGCAGATCGACGTTCTTGTAGTCGATGTAGTCGATCCCCTCCGCCGAGAACTTGCACACCTTCTTGCGCTTGACGTAGAACTTCTTCTTCCCCATCTCACTCCCCCTCGGAGACCGGCAGGCCAGCGGCGCCGGTGGCCGCCTTCTTGGCCTTGCGGGCAGCGCGTACGCGGTCCATCTTGTGGCTGCGCTGGAGCTCTCGATCCATGTTGAGGACCAGGTGCCGGAGGACCTGGTCGGAGATGCGCAGCTTGTACTCCATGGGTGCCACCACCGTGCCGGGAGCTTGAAAGGTCCAGAAGGTATAGAAGCCTTCCCGCTTGTGGTTGATCGGGTAGGCAAGGGAGCGTTTTCCCCACTCATCTTCCTTGAGGATCTCTCCCCCCGCCCCGGTGATCAGCTGGCGGACCTCACCCAGAAACGCATCGCGCTCCTCCCCCTCCAGCTCGGGGGTCAGAACAATACCGAGTTCGTAGGTTGGCATCGTCTCTCCTTTCGGCCTGCGGCCCTCACGACTCGTGGTGAGAGCAAGGATGACCGCCCCGCGGGCGGCGGATGAAGTCTAGCGGCTTCTGCTGAAAACGCAAGAGCCGGAGGACGTTCACCCTGCCTCCGGGGGCTCGCGGCGCGGCGCCGCGCTGGCGTTGAAGGTGGTTGCCGCCCGGGCCAGCCCCTGGTGGAGAACCGCCTCCACGCACTCACAGGCCCGCGCCACCATAGTCTCGACCGTTTCCACCTCGGCGGGCTCGAAGGGCGCCAGGACGTACTGGGCCAGATCCCGCCAGGGTGTCTCGCCCCGCACTCCCAGCCGCAGACGGGGAAACCCTTCACCGATACCCTCCACCACCGAGCGCAACCCGTTGTGCGTCCCTGCCCCCCCTCGCGCCCGCAGTCGCAGGGAGCCGAGGGGCAGGTCGACATCGTCGACCACCACCAGCAGCTCACCCGGCTCCAGCCCCACCGCGCGGCAAAACGCCGTCACCGCACTCCCTGACAGGTTCATGTAGGTCTGGGGTTTGACCAGCCACAGCGGCCGGGCGCCGCCGCGCCGCCCGAGGAGGGATGAATAGCGATGCTGCCAGGCGACCACCCGCCAGCGGCCGGCGAGCGCGTCGACCACGCGGAACCCGATGTTGTGTCTGCTGTTGGCGTACTCGACGCCGGGGTTTCCCAGCCCGATGATGGCGGCAAGGTCCATGGCGTTCCCGGCGCCGGCAGATGGGACGGGCGCCGGCGCCTAGTCGCCGGTTTCCTCCCCTCCCTTGCCGCGGCGAATCACCTCGGGCTCGGCGGGCTCCTCGGCGGCGGCCACCGTCTCCTCGACCCCGGCCTCCGCCGCTTCGGCCACCTTCACCCCGTGCGCTTCGATGGCCACCACCACGGTGTGAGGATCCTCCAGCAACTTCGCATCCCCGGGCAAGGGCACATCCCCCGCCGCCAGATGGTCGCCCAGCTCCAGGTTCGACAGATCGATGGTGATCGCCGCCGGGATCTGATCGGCCGGACACTCCACCGAGAGGGACCGGGTTTGCCAGTTCAAGAACCCCCCCACCTTGACCCCCGGCGCCTCGCCCTGGAGGTGCACCGGGACTTCCACCTTGACCCGCTGTCCCTTCATGACGCGGATGAAGTCCAGATGCACGTACTGCCGCGTGCGGGGATCCACCTGCGCATCGCGAAGCATCGCCAGACGCTCCAGCTTAGTGCCCTTCATCTTGAGCAGGAACACGGTGTTACGACCGGTCTCCTGGCGCAGCAGTTCAGTGACCGCATGGCGATCGACGACCACCGGCACCGTCTCCTTCCCGCCGCCGTACACCACGGCCGGGATGAGGCCCTGCTGCCGCAGCCTGCGACTGGGACCCTTGCCGGCACTCGTCCGACGCTCCACCTCGATGACCAACTCACTCATGACCCGACCTCCTGCTGCGCTCGCCGTGCTCCCTCGCCCGGCGAGGGCGCGTACTCTACCACATTGGACGCTCTAGACAAAGAGACTGGACACCGACTTGGCCTCGTGAATGCGCCGGATCGCTTCCCCCAGCAGTTCCGCCACCGAGAGCTGGCGGATCTTGGGACAGGCGACCGCCTCGGGGCGCAAGGGGATGGTGTCGGTGACGATCACTTCCTCGATCTCCGACGCGGTGATCCTTTCGAGCGCCGGTCCCGACAGCACCGGGTGCACCCCCATGGCCAACACCCGCGCCGCCCCCCGGGCCCGCAGCGCTTCGGCGGTCTTCACCAGCGTACCGGCGGTATCGATGATGTCATCGACGATCACGCAGGTTCGGCCGGAAACCTCGCCAATGACGTTCATCACGTCGGCCTGGTTGGGGCTGGTGCGGCGCTTGTCGACGATGGCCAGCCCCGCCTCAAGTCGCTTGGCGAAGGCCCGCGCCCGCTCCACCCCCCCGGCGTCGGGAGACACCAGCACGAGATCGGGCAAGGCCATGCGTTTCAACTCATCGATCAGCACCGGCGCGGCGAACAGGTGGTCCACCGGGATATTGAAGAACCCCTGGATCTGCCCGGCGTGCAGATCCATGGTGAGAATGCGGCTGGCCCCCGCGGCGGTGAGCAGATCGGACACCAGCTTGGCGGTGATGGGCACCCGCGGGCGGTCCTTGCGGTCCTGGCGAGCGTAGCCGAAGTAGGGCAACACCGCGGTGACGCGCGAGGCCGAGGAGCGCCGGCAGGCGTCCAGCATGATCAGCAGCTCCATCACCGTGTCGTTCACCGGGGTGCAGGTGGACTGCACCACGAACACATCGCCGCCGCGCACGTTCTCGTCGATCTGGCAGCCGGTCTCGCCGTCGGAGAAGGTGAACAGGCGAACTTCCCCTTGCGGGATCTGCAGGTAATCGCAGATGCGCTCGGTGAGCGCCGGGTTGCCACGACCGGAGAAGATGACCAGTGGAAGTTGCTCGTGCATGGCGTTCCTCTCGCCCCCTCACTTCCCCGGCACCGGGGACCGCGGCTCACGAGGCCTGGCTGGGGCGGCAGGGCTCGAACCTGCACATGCGGGATCCAAAGTCCCGTGGCTTACCAGTTTGCCGACGCCCCAGTCGGGTCGAAAGTCTAGTACGCCGGAAGCGAGGTGTAAACCTTCATTGGAAGCTCGTTCCCCCCTCGCGGAGGGGGAGACGAGCGCCCCCGTCCGTCGCACCCGCGGCGCACCCGCTCGCCCACCTCCGCCCCGGCCCCCACTGCCATCCACCAGGTGGGCTGGACCCCCCTCACTCGTCGGGAGTTGGCTCGTTGGTCCAGTACTCCTGCGCCAAGAACCGCGCCGAGAGCTGTTGCGAGCGGGAGCGGCCGTTGCCGTCCTCACCGGGCTCGCCGTGCTCCGCCACCACCCGCTCGTACTCCGCCAGGATCGTCGCCTCCAGCATGCGCCGCGTCTCGGTGTTGAGCGGGTGCGCCACATCCCGGAAGGACCCGTTGCGCAGGCGTCGCGAGGGCATGTTCACCAGCAGGGTCCCCTCCTTCCCCTCGGAGACCCGGATATCCCCCACCAGAAAGCAGCCGTCGATGACGATCTGGGCGAACGCCCGCACCTTTCCGCCGCGATTCAAGGTGATCCGGACATCGGTAATTTCCACGTTTCCTCCCCCGCCAACGGGCGGAGCTGCGACGCTTCCCGAGTGAGCAGAGGGGCCACCAGCGCCCCCCGACCAGCGCACCGGCCGGCACACGCCCGTGCCCCTGCCTCGTCATCAAGAAGGGCGAACACCGTGCCCCCGCTCCCAGAAAGCATGGCCAACCGTGGATGCTCGCCCGCAAGCGCCTCGAGGCGCTCCCTCACCTCGGGAAACCGCTCCATGACCGCCGGCTCCAGGTCGTTTCGGCAGGACTCCAGCGGCAGTGAGCCGCCCCGCCTCACACAATCATATATCGGCGAGGGAGGAGCCGGACGCAAGGGGGGGGCGCCGAGGGAGGCGTACACCTCGGCGGTGGACACCGGCACTGGCCCGGGGAGGAGAACGACCCACCAGGGCGGCAGATTCGGCAGCGCCTGTAGCTCATCTCCCCTGCCCGTGCCCCAGGCAACTCCCCCGAGGAGGAAAAACGGGACGTCGGCGCCCAGGGCGCTCGCCATCGCCTGCAGCTCCGCCAACCCGGCGCCGAGGCCCCACAACTGGTTGAGCCCCACCAGCGCCGCTGCGGCGTTGGACGACCCACCGCCCATCCCGCCGGCCACCGGGATGCGCTTGTGCAGGATCAAGCGCGCGCCCAGGCGCGTGCCACTGCGCCGCTGCAGCTGGCGGGCGGCCCGCACCACCAGGTTGTCCTCGCCGGCCGGCGCCACTCCCGCTGGCCTGACCTCCAGACCGACGCCCTCGTCTCCGGGCTCCATGATCAAGGTGTCCCAGACCCCCACCGCGGCCAGCAGCGTCCGCACCTCGTGGTAGCCGTCCGGCCGCCTGCCCAGCACCTCCAGGTGGAGATTGACCTTGGCCGGACAGCGCACCACAAGCCGCCCCGCCCGCGCGGTCATGAGCCACACCGTGGCCAGCTCAGCCAATCCGGAGGCGACAGGGCGAAGCCCGGCCCCCACTCTGCCAGCTCCAGCGCCAGCCGCTGTTTGCCGGTCACCGCCCGGATCCTCCCCGGCACCCGGCCGTGGTGTCGATCCATGCGAATCACCACCCGCGCCGAACCCTCCCCCTCCAGGCGAATCTCCAGGCACCGCAGAGGCTGGCCAGCGCAGCGCGCCAGCAGCCGTCCCTCAGCCAGGCGGGCCATCAACCACCCCGACTGACCCTCCAGGGGTGCCACCCCGAGGGGCAACCTGCCTGCCAGCAGTGTCGCCCACAGCGAGGCCTCGACGGGCAGGCTCACGCCCCCGGATAGCCACAGGCGACCATCCGGCAGGGGGGAGACGCAGCGATCGCCCCGGCTACGCGCTGCTCCGCCGTCGGCGTCAAACCAGCCTTCCCAGACCACCCCACCGGGGGGCATGGACACCGAGACCGCCAGTTGTCCCGGCTGGAAACGCACCACCGTGGGGAGGTCCCGCTGCCCGCAGCAGGTGAGCCGGTACAGGGCGGCGAAGGGCGCCGGTGGTTGCGCCAGCTCCTCCCACCCCGCCAAGGCTGGTTGGTCCACCGCGACAGTGCGGCAACCCACCGCTGGAAGCAGCAGCAGGGCCACGGAGCTGACGCACCGCACCCAGCTAGTGCGGGGCATCCCCCTCCAGCTCCGCGAGCTTGGCCCTGATCCGTTCCTCCTGGCCGTCCTCTTCGAATTTCATGGTCAGGGCCTGCCGGTAGGCTGCGGCGGCCGCGTCGCGCTCTCCCCGTCGGGCGTGCAGGTCACCCAGGTGTTCGTGCACCGTGGGGTCGTGGGGTTCCAGGCGCGCCGCCTCCCGCAGATACCGCTCGGCGCGCTCCAGGTCACCCAGGCGGAAGTACACCCACCCCAGGGAATCCAGGTAGGCCCCCGAGGTCGGGTCCAGCTCGACGGCGCGCGAAATCATGCTGAGCGCCTCATCGAGGTGGACGTTGTGGTCGGCGAACATGTAGCCCAGGTAGTTGAGCGCCGCGGCGTTGTCCGGCTGCCGCTGGAGCAGCGAACGAAACTCCTTGACCGCCTCATCCCAGGAGCCCGACCGTTCCAGGGCCGCCGCCAGGGCGAACTGCACCGAGTCGGCCTCGCCCAGGCGCGCGCGCGCCGCCCGCGCATGCTGGACCACCTCCGGGTAGCGGCGGCGACGCTGCAGCGCCCCCAGGGCCGAACTGACATCCTCCTCGCTGCCCGCCAGCAGGGGAGCCAGGAGCGCTTCGGCGGCGGTCTCTTCCCCCAGCGCCAGGAGAAACTCGGCGCGCAGCGACTGGGCCAGGCGGGCTTCCTCGCCGGAAAGCTGGCTGCCCAGCGAATCGAGCCACGCCAGCCCCTGCTGCCACTCCTCCCGCAGACGGAAGTACTCTCCCCACAGCGCCAGCACCCGCCGGGAGGGGGGGGCCAGGGCCAGCCGGTCGAGCCACTCCCGCGCCGCCTCCGGCCGGCGATCCACCAGCTCGATGGTGGCCCGCTCCTGGGCAATGTCGAGGCCGATGGCGGCGGCCTGGACCCCGGCGCTCACCGCCCGCTGCCAGAGCCCATCCAGCAACTGCCGGGACTCATCCAGGTGACGAGTGTCCAGCAGCAACCTCGCCAGACCCATGGCGGCGTCGGCATCCTCGGGGTCGGCGGCCAGAAGCGCGCGAAAGTACTGCTCGGCGACGTCGATCTTGCCCTTTCCGGCGTTGAGCAGCGCGCCCAGGAACAGGGCCTCGCGCTGCTGGGGATCCTTGGCGAGCACCTCCTCCACCACCGCCAGCGCCTTGTCGCGCTCGCCAGCCCGGGCCCACAGCGTTGCCAGCCGGCTGAGCCCGGCCAGAGTCGTACCTTCCCGGGCCAGGAACTCCTCCATGAGCTGCGCTGCCTCCGCCACCTTGCCATCGTTGGCGAGCGCCTCGATCAGCTCCGCCGTCGCGGGCTGACGGGTCTCCCCCGCCTGGCGCGCCCGATTCAGGTACTCCTCCGCCTCCTGGGGCCGCCCGGCCAGGCGCAGCGCCGAGCCCGCCAGCAAGTTGAGGCGGGGGTTGCGCGGCTGGTCCGAAAGCAGAGGCTGCAGCGCTTCCAGCGCCTCTTCCCCGCGGCCCAGTTGCAGCAGTGCCTGCGCCAGCATCAGTCGCGCCGCCTCTCCCTCGGGCACCGCGGTCAGCCCTTGACGGAGGAAGGGCACGGCCTTTTCCATCTGCTGGGGCGAGGAGGCCGAACGCGCCAATAGCATCCCCAGCACCGCATTCGCCGAGCTGGAGCGCCGGTCCAAGGCGGACAGCTCGGCCACCGCCTGCTCCGTCAGACCCACCGACGCCAGGGCGAGTCCCAGCTCCTCCCGCAACTCCTCGTCAGCGGGCCGCAGTGCCACCGCTTCCCGCAAGAGCTGCAGACCCTCGCCAATTTCCCCGGCCTCCAGCCGCATCTGGGCACGCGCCACCAGCGCCAGCTCGGCGCCCTTGGCGGGCCCCGGCGCCGGCGGAACGGCGGTCGAGGCGCACCCCAGCGTGCCCAACGCCGCAACGACGATCCATGACCTCAGTCGCACCATCGCCTCCGCCGGCATTGTACCTTCGATGGCGCCCGCGGTCGTGTCGCCACCGTCGCCGTCACCCCGGTCGAGGCTTTTCTTTCCTCTATACTTCCGCGGGTGAGCACCCAGACCCTCTTCTCGCACCGCACCTTCAGCGAATTCGACCTGCCCGAGCCCGTCGCCCAGGGGATCCGGGACGCCGGTTTCGAGCGCTGCACCCTGGTGCAGGCGGAGGTGTTGCCCTTGACCCTGGCCGGTCGCGACGTCGCCGCCCAGGCCCAGACCGGCACCGGCAAGACGGCCGCCTACCTGGTGACGGTCTTCACTCGTCTGCTGTCCAGGCCAGCCGAGCACCCCGGCGAACCCCGCGCGCTGATCGTTGGCCCCACCAGGGAGCTGATCGTGCAGATCGCCCACGACGCCCAGCTGCTGGGGCGCCACACCGGCCTCACCACCCTGGCGGTGTTCGGCGGGATGGACTACCGCACCCAGCGGGAGGAGCTCTCCCGCGGCGCCGACGTCCTCATCGGTACCCCGGGGCGCCTCCTGGACTACCTGCGCCAGGGGATCACCTCCCTGCGCAGCGTCGAGGTGTTCATCGTCGATGAGGCGGACCGCATGTTCGACATGGGCTTCGTGGAGGACATCCGGGCCATCGCCCGGCGTCTGCCGCGGCCCGGCAAGCGGCAGACGCTCTTCTTCACCGCCACCCTGTCGGCCCGCGTCCTCGAGCTGGGGTGGCGGGAGATGCGCAACCCCGCCGAGATCGTCGTGAACCCCGAGGAGCTCACCCCCGAACGGCTGGAGCAGTGGCTCTACCACGTTGGCTCGCGGGAGAAGCTGTCCCTCCTGCTGGGGCTCTTGCGGCGCGAGGCAAGCGAGCGCACCATGGTCTTCGTCAACACTCGCGAGGAGGCGCGCCGCCTGACCGAGCGTCTGTGCGCCAACGGCTTTGCCGCCCGCGCCCTCACCGGCTCGGTGATCCAGAAGCGCCGACTCAAGGTTCTCGACGACTTCAAGGCCGGCACGCTGCCGGTCCTGGTGGCCACCGACGTGGCTTCCCGGGGCCTGCACATCGAGGGGGTCAGCCACGTCATCAACTACGACCTGCCCTTTGACCCCGAGGACTACGTCCACCGCGTCGGTCGCACCGCCCGCGTGGGCGCCCGTGGCAAGGCCATCTCACTGGTCTGCGAGAACTTCGTGTACTCCCTGCCAGCCATCGAACGGCTCCTCGGTTCTCCCATCCCGGTGCGCTGGGCGGACGACGAACTGCACGTGCGGCCGCTGGACTCGCCTCCCCGCCGCGCGCCCCGCCGGGGGTCGCGCCGCGGGCGCCGCTAACGGGGTCCCGGCTCTCCCCACGACTCCGGCATGGCACCGACCGCCTCGCGCAGCAGGGCGAGACCGATGGCCCCAGGAATTGCAACCTCCCCAGCCAGGCGCCGACCGCCGCGATCCCACACCGCAAGGCCGCGCTCGTCCAGCACCAGCACGGTTGCGCCGCTGATGGCGAGGGCGCGGGGCGGGCGCGGCAGCGCCTGACGCCAGCGCTCCTTGGCGGGGGGAGAGGCACCGGGGCGGATGCGCAGGCGCACCAACGCTCCGCGACCGTCCGCCTGGGTGACGGCGAGCAGCAGCTCTCGGCCGGACTCGTCCACCGCCATGGCGCCGATCTCCCCTCCTGCGGCCATGACCTCCGTACCAGCTCCTCCGATGCCCGCCAGTGCCAGCCGCCCACCCGCACACCCCACCGCCAGCCACTCCCCGTTGGGTGCCAGTACCACGCGCTCGGCGAGGCAGGGGACGGCCACAGGAACGAGCCGCCCCTCGCCCCCGGCCACCACCACCCACGCGCCGGGCGACTCGGGCGCCGCGCCCACCAGCGCCACCGCCAGCCCGTCGGAGGTGACCGCCGCGTGCCGTATCGCCGAGACGCCGGGAAGGGGAATCTCGCGAATGGTCACCCGCTGGGGATAGGCGAGAAGTGCCAGCTGCTCCGGCATGACCACGAACATGCGATCGAACTCGTCGAAGAACAGGGGGAAAAGCCTGCCCTGCTCGACCTTGACTCTGCCGTCAACGCGCACCACCGCGGTCGCATCGGTGTGCGTCAGGGGAACGATGACCGCCCCATCGGGGGCGGCAAACACCGCCGCACCCGGCTCTGACAAGGGCACCCGTGCCCGCACCGATGGGGTGGCGAGCTCCACCAGCACCACCTCGCCGGGCCCCAAGACCGCCGCCACCGCCGCCAAGAACAGTGCCCCGTTCACAACTCAAGGATATCCCAGACGTTCTCCTGCACGTCCGCCCGGCCCGCTACACTGCTCGGTGTGACGACGACGCTGGCGGAAGCACTCAAGGGTTATGCGCTGGGCGAGCTGGGGGTCGCCCTGGTGGGGATCGCCGATGCCTCCCCCCTGGAGGACGGCGACCGCCTCACCGCCTGGCTCGCCGAAGGTGCCCACGGCGACATGGAGTACATGGCTCGCACCGCGGCGGTCCGCCGCGATCCTCAGCTGTTCCTGCCCGGCGCGCGGAGCGTCGTCGTGGTGGCGGTGTCGTACCGGGACGAGGTCGCCTCTCCGACGAACCCTCCAGCCGGCGCCGTCACCGTCGCCCGCTACGCCCGGCGGCGCGACTACCACGACGTGATTCGCCGGCGCCTGGTGCGCCTGGGACGGTGGCTGGTCTCGCAGCTACCGGGGTGCCGATGGCGGGTGGGGGTGGACACCGCCCCGCTGGCCGAGCGCGAGCTGGCCCGGCGCGCCGGGCTCGGCTGGATCGGCAAGAACACCTGCCTGATCAACCGCCGGCTGGGCAGCGAGCTGCTCCTCGGCGCGCTGGTGACCGACGCCGAACTGACCTGCGACGGGCGGGCCACCTCCCACTGCGGCCGCTGCACCGCCTGTCTCGACGCCTGCCCGACCGCCGCGCTGGTGCGCCCCGGTTTCCTGGATGCCCGGCGCTGCATCTCCTACCTCACCATCGAACATCGCTCCCCGTTCCAACCCTGGCAGGCCCGGGCCATCGGCAACCACCTGGCCGGGTGCGACATCTGCCAGCAGGTGTGCCCCTTCAACCGGCGCGCCCCGCGCTCGTGTGATCCGGCGTTGCCGCCCCGCCCTCACCTGCAGTCGCCGGCGATCGGCGCGCTCTCCCGGCTCGACGAGTCGGGCTGGCGGCAGTTTGCTGCCGGCACGCCCCTGCGGCGACTGGACTTCGCCCGCTTTGCCCGCAACCTGGAGGCGATAGGACGCAACGGAGAAGCCAATCCACCTCGGCCTCCTGCTTGCCCGGAACAGGGTCGCGATCGGCTTCCTCGCCGGGGCGCTTGACACCGCGGGTCACAAGGACTATAACAACGCACTCAGGGGGGGTGGTGCGGCTCCCCCGGGAGGAGTGGTCAAACCACGAAGCCTGAGATGGGCTGCTTCACCCGTTCACAGCAACTGTTCGTTTAACCGAAACGCCCGATGTTGCCGACAGGGGCAGCACGGGGTAAGAATCTGTCAGGGTTGTTGTCCTCTTCGAGAAGGAGGAAAGGAGAAAACGATGTCGAGGAACAAGGTTATCGTCGGTGTTGCGTTGCTCGCGGTGGCGATGTTCACGGTGAGCTGCGCCAAGCCCCCACAGCAGGAGATCGACCAGGCCAAGGCTGCCCTCGCGGCCGCGGAGCAGGCGGAGGCCGCCAAGTACGCTGCCGACGCCTACGACCAGGCGCAGCGCGCGATGAACGCGGTCAACGCCGAGCTGGAGGCGCAGAACGCCAAGTTCGCCCTCTTCCGCTCCTACACCAAGACCAAGCAGCTGATCGTGGATGCCACCAACGCTGCCAATGCCGCCAAGGAGGCCGGGATCGCCGGCAAGGAGCGCGCCAAGAACGCCGCTCAGGCCGCCATTGACGCCGCCAAGGCCGCCCTCACCGCCGCTGGTGAGGCGATGACCGCGCTGGAGAATTGCCGCCGCAAGCCCAAGGACCTCAAGAAGGACCTGGAGATGATGAAGGGCAATCTGGACGCCTTCACGGGTCAGATGGGCAACATCGAGGGCGCCTTCGCGCGTGAGGACTACTTCGGCGCCAAGGCCCAGGCCGAGTCGCTCAAGGGCCAGGTCGACGCCATGACCACCGAGCTGGCGGAGGTCAAGGCCAAGATCAAGTGCTGAGCACGACGATCGAGATGTTCGCCAGGCCGGCGACCCGGACAGGTCGCCGGCCTGTTGCTTCCTGGGCGATCCTGCTCACCCTGACCATCGCCGCCGGCTGTGGGACGTCCGCCCCCACCCCGGAGGAGATGCAGGGCGCCCGGGAGGCGGCGCAGCGAGCCATCCGGCTGGTGCGCCACCGCCACCCGGAGCAGTCCCGCTACCTCCAGACGCTGCTGGCGCAGGCCGAGGTCATCACCGCCGTGGAGGCCGCCGCACCGTTCTGGCGGCGCACCCCGGGCCGGACCGAAGCCGCATGGCTGCGGGTGGCGACCGCCGCGGCGCAGTCGGCGCGAAGCTTCCGCCAGCAGGACGAGAGAGAGCAGAAGGCCTACTGGTCAGCCCTGGGCCCCACGTTGCTGGCGGTGCAGCGAGCCCGGCAGCAGATCCGCGAAACCGGCCTGGGCCGGCGCGAAGCCGCTGCCTTTGCCCGCGCCACCGCCACCTACGAGGCGGCTCTACGACTCGCCGAGCTGGGCGACTGGCAGGGGGCGACGCAGGCGCTCGGCGAGGCGCGGCAGGCCGCACTGGTGGTGCATGGCTCGTGGTCCGACCTGCACAGCCGTTTCGCCGACCCCGAACTGCGTCGCCAGTGGCAGCGGTGGGCCAACGAGGCCATCGCCCATTCGCGGCTGCATGGAACGACCGTGATTCTGGTGGACAAGCTCAACCGCCGGCTCGACCTCTACACCGGCGGAGCGCGCGTGCGCTCCTATCCAGCCGAACTGGGCGCCAACGGCCTGCGCCGCAAGTCTCACTCCGGGGACCGAGCGACGCCCGAGGGGATCTATCGCGTCGTCGACCTGAAAAGTGGCCGCCGCACCAAGTATTACAAGGCATTGCTCATCGACTATCCCAATGAAGAGGACAAGGCGCGCTTCGAGGCGGCGCGCCGCCGCGGCACCATCCCCTGGCGGGTGGGCATCGGCAACCTCATCGAGATCCATGGCGGCGGCGGCGAGGGTACCGACTGGACCGACGGTTGCGTCGCCCTCACCAACCAGGACATGGACGAGGTGTTTGCCGCCTCCCGCCTTGGTACACTGGTGGCCATCGTGGGGACGTATGTCCGCTGAGCTTGAGCCTCTGCCGCCCCCTCCACCCCCGCCGGGACGCCGGCGCTGGTTGCGAGTCATCGCCATCCCCGGCCTCGCGATGCTCGTGGTGGCGCTCGGTGTTGCAGCTGTACTGGCGCGCTTCGGCCACGCCTACGCGGCGTACCCATTCCTCCACGTTCCCGATGAGCGCGCCGCCACCGGTGATGCGCAGGCGCTGGGGCAACGGGCTGCGCGGGCGGCCACGGCCCTCGATCGGCTGCGACCGACCGGCACGTACCTCGTGGTGGACACCTACCGCAACCGCCTGCACGTGTACCGCGATGGCGAACTGCTGCGTACCGCCATTTGCTCCACGGGCACCGGCATCGTCCTGCGCGACCCCAGAACCGGACGGGAATGGGTGTTCGACACCCCCCTGGGCGAACGGATCATCGAGACCAAGCGGCGCAACCCGGTGTGGGCCAAGCCGGACTGGGCCTTCATCGAGGAAGGGATGCTGCCCCCGAAGGACCCCAACGAGCGATTCGACGATGTCTCTCTCGGGAAATTTGGTCTCTATATGGGGGATGGTTACATCATTCACGGCACGCTCTTCAAGAGCTTGCTGGGCCGCCGGGTGACCCACGGCTGCATCCGACTCGGAGACGAGGACCTTGAATTCGTCTACAACACCACACCCATCGGCGCTCGCGTTTTTCTCTATTAGCCTGCTGCTGGCGGCGGTAGGTTCAGTGGGCGCTGGTGACGTCCCGCCGCGTGCCACCCAGGTGGCGGCGCTGGAGATGGAGCTCTCCCTGGCGCGCCGGCCCGACGTCTATCTGGTGCTCAACCCCAGCGCTCGCCAGCTCGAGGTGAAGGTGCGCGGAGTGGCCCTCGATCGCATTCCGCTGCGGGGAGTCGAGAAGATCCTCCACGTCCCGCTCCTGTCGGCCAGCTCGCCACCCCCCTTCCCCCTGCCGGCGGTATGGCGGGTGGTAGACGGCCCCGGTGACAGCGACCGCGAGTACATCGCACCCACAGAGCTCCGCCCCTACAAGGCGGAGGGCTACGACGACCCGCCGGCGGCGGCGACACCGACTCGCCCGGGCGCCCCTCCACCGACTGCCACGCCCATCCCCGAGCCGCCCGCCTCGTACCGGGCCCAGCTGGATTGCGGGTGGGATCTGTGGATCACCGAGACATTACCGCCACTGGGGTTTCTCGCCCGCGCTCGCGCCGCCGTGCGGGACGGATGGGAGCGGCTGCGCGGTCGCGGCACTCATCCTCGACCGGCCATTACTCTCGCCATGGACCGGGACGACGCCAAGAGGCTGCATCATCTCATGCGCAGCGGCATGCCCCTGCTGGTCCTCGCCGACCCGTAGGTACTCAGCAGCTGCGGCGGCGACGTCTGCCGGCACAGACAACCTGGCGGGTGTCATTGTCCCTGGACACCAACCGTCAGTAAACGGGGAAGATCGATCCGACACCCCTCTCCCGCCACCGTCACTGCCCTGCGCCACGTAGGGCCTCCGATGCGCGATTCACTCGAGGTTGACCGGGCGAGAGCGGCGGCTGCTGGTTCGCTGTGACGGGCAGATCAGTTCATGCGCAGGCGCTCGACGCGGGCCACCACGTCACGGAAGCCGGGGTTGCGCGCCAGCACCTCGGCGTAGTGGCTGAGAGCCGAAGCCGTGCTGCCACCCGCCTCCAGGGCGCGGCCCAGCTCGTAGTGCAAGCCAACCTCGACTTCGGGCGGCAAATCTTTCGCCTGCAGACCCTTGGCGTACCACCCGGCGGCCTCCTCGTGGAGACCCTTGTCCACGTAGCAGGCGCCGATCATGCTCACCGCCTCCAGGTAGAGGACCGGCGACTTGAGAGCCAGCTGGAATTCGCCGATGGCCTCGTCCAGCAAACCCATCTCGCGGTAGGCCAGGCCCAGGTTGAAGTGGGTGTCGTAGTCCTCTTCCGAGAGCTGTTCGGCCACGCCGCGCTGAAATTCTCGAAATAGCTCCTCGATGGACTCCTCTTCCTCCCCGCGCGCCTCGCCCCGCGCCGCAGCGACCAGCTCGTCCTCGGCCAGCTCCCGCTCCAGCTCGGCGGCCAGATCGAAGAACTGCTCTTCTTCGCTGAACAGCTCCGACGCCGATCCCTCCGCCGCGGCGGCCACCACAGACGTTTCGTCCCAGCCACGGCTCTTGAGCAACGCCTGCCTGGCCAGTACCGCCGGGTGATCGCCGAAACTCTCCTGCAAGCGGGCGAGCTGGCGAGCGGCGTCCTCCCGCAGCCCCTGTTCAATGAAGAAGTCCAGCTCCCGCAGTTGTTCATCGGTGGGACCGGCCAGCAGCCCGGAGACTTCCAGCAGCTCGACGCTCTGTTCCTGCGCTGTGGGCTCGGGAGGGGTGGTGTGAATCGCGGGCAGGGGTTCGCCCGCGGGCTCGAGTACCAGCTCCGGGCTGTCGAGCACACCGAACTGGCCCGACGCGCCGGCGAGGGGCACCTCGAAGGACACCTCGGCGGCCGCCGGCTCCCAGCCCGGGGTGGCCGGCGCCGGCACCTCTCGCTCCATGGGCGCTGGCTCGGGCGCCGGCTGGGGCGGTGGCTCGGGCGCTGTGGTCACCGTCGGGCGGCGCGACCGCTTGGCCGCTTCGAAACCGAGCATGGCCTCCAGCTCCTCCAGCTTGACCCGCCCCACCCCAGAAGGCGTGGCGGCTGGAGGTGGCGACGCGACACTGCGCGAGGCTGGCGGGGCCAGCAGGGCATCGAGATCCAGGGTCGCCGCGGGGCGCTGGATCCTGGGGGACGCGGGTGCCCCCGTGGGGGCAGCGGGTGTCCCTGCGGAGGGAGCGGGGGCCGGTGCCGGGGGGACGGGGGCCGGTGGGGGGAACGGGGGCTGCGCGTCCACCTCTTCGATCACACCTCCCCCCAGCTCGGCCAGGAGCTTGCGTCCCGCCTGATGGTCAGGGTCGAGGGAGAGCAGCCGATGAAGGTGGGAGATGGCCTTGTCGGCCAGCCCGTACTTGGCGAACACCGAGGCCTCGGCGAACAGCTCGTCCGAGTTGGTCACCATCGACGGCGCCTGCAGCTCGAAATGCTCCTGCGCCGGGGGTATGGAGCCAGTGGGGTCGTCCGCCAACGTCGAGGCCAGCGTCGGCTCGGGGAGGGCAAACGACCGATCTGCCCGGGACACCACCGGAGCCGCTGGCTCTGTCGGCGCGGTGAACTCGGCGGGAGGGACGGTCGCCGCCACCTCTGCCGCCTCGAGGTCCACCTCGACGAACTCGAACTCGGTGGAGGGCTCGCTGGCCGCCGGAGGGGGAGGCGCAGGTACGTGCTCTACCGGTTTGGGTGGAGGGGTCTCTGGCACCTTCACCGGCATGCCGAGTTCATTCAGGCGTCGAGCAAACAGCCGATTGTCCGGTTCCCGCTGGTGCAGCCGCCGGTACAGCGACAGGGCATCGCCCCGTCTGCCGGCGCGGAAATAGGCGTCCGCCAGTGCCGCCTCGACGGTGTCCACCATGTCCGGGTCACTGCGACGGTCCAGGATCCTGAGGGCGCGCTCCAGCACTTCGATATCGCCGGGCGCTCCCCGCAGCAGGCGCTTGACGAGTCCCTCGGCCCGCGTACGGTCGCCCGCCGCCAGCAGGCGATCAACGGCGGGGAGAACCTTGTCCTTGGCCAGGGAAACCTCCCCGGCGCGCAGCATGACGTCCCCGTAGAGCTGGACGATGCGGGTGTTCTCTCCCACCTCGGGGAGCAGCTCCTCCAGCAGGGTGCGCGCCCGGGAGTGCTCGCCGACTTCCGCCAGGGCGCGCGCCAGCGCCTGGCGCAGCTCGGCCGCCTGGCCACCCTGGCGCAGGGCCGACTCCGCCAGAGTCGCAGCGTCCTGAGGTCTGCCAGCGGTGACCAGCGCGTCCACACACGGAGCGATGGCGTCAGCCGCCGATGGCCCCAGCTCCAGTGCTCGATGGCAGAGCTTGACGGCCTCGTCGAGCATGCCGCGGCCCAGCAGAGCACGGCTCAGGGCCTCGATCTGCAGCCCCACCTCGCGCACATCGCCAACCTGGATGAGCAGGTCCACCAGCTTGGCCCGGGCCTGGAAGTTGGTGGGCTCCAACTCCACCAGCTTGCGGTAGGTGCGGATGCCATCCTCCAGGCGCCGGGAACGCAGGAACCAGTCCGCCAGGGTGACCAGCTGCTGCCGCCCCTCGACGACCAGCCCCTGCTTGAAATACAGATCCGCCAGGCGCTCGTACACATCCGTGCGCTGCGGATCCAGCCTGTTGATCTTCTTGTAGATGGCAATGCCCTTGAGGAAAAAGCCGTCGCTCGCGAAGTGCTCGGCGATGCGCTGGTAGACGTCGATCGCCTCGTCGATGCGGTTGGCTCGCACCAGCAGGTCACCCAGCTTGTTGAGGGTGGTGGTATCGGCGGGACCTTGCTCCAGCGCGCGGCGGTACTCGCGAACGGCGGCATCCAGCTTTCCCCGCGCCGCCAGCTTCTCCGCCTCCAGCAGGATCTGCTCGCGCTTCACCGACGCCATGACCTCGCTCCCGACCCGTAGGTTTTCATGCTATCACACGGCAGCTTGGAATCCCGTCCCAGACAGCGGGACGGGCCACCCGGCGGCGGGAACACGGACGCCCAGTGCTGGCCCACCTGGGAAACCACCGGTGAGATGCTCCCCGGTCGCCGTTGGCCTAACCTCGGCGGCGGTCTTCCTCGAGCCTCGCCGCCTTCCCGCTCAAGGAGCGCAGGAAGTAGAGCTTGGCGCGGCGGACGCGGCCGTGGCGCACCACGTCGATGCGGTCCAGACTCGGCGAGTGGACTGGAAACACGCGTTCGACCCCGACGCCGTACGAGACCTTGCGCACCGTGAAGGTCTCGCCAATTCCCCCCCCCCGGCGAGCAATCACCACTCCCTCGAACACCTGCACCCGCTCCTTCTCTCCTTCCCGCACCCTGACGTGAACGCGCACCGTGTCGCCCGGGCCAAAGTCAGGCACATCCTGGCGCATCTGCTCCTTTTCCAGTTCACTCATCTCCATGGCACGACTCCTTTTGACGGGCCTCCCCCCGGCGCTCGCCACGGCGAGGAAGGGGAAGTATACACTCACTGCGAGGCGACGCCAACTGCCATCCGCCGGCAGCGTCTCGCTCCTGGGTGGAGAGCTCGGGTAAGAGAAGAGATGCTACTTCTCAGATTCCGCCGTGCCGCTGCCGGCCGGCAGGAGATCGGGGCGCCAGCGCCTGGTGCGCGCCAGCGCCTGTTCTCGCCGCCAGCGTCGCACGGCGGCGTGATCCCCGGACAGCAGCACCTCGGGCACCGCGAGTCCCTCGAACTCGCGCGGCCGGGTGTAGACGGGGTAGTCGAGCAGACCGGAGGTGAAGGAGTCCTCGGCCACCGATTCGGGATCTCCTACCACCCCGGGAAGATGACGGGCGGTGGCCTCCAGAATCACCAGGGCCGCCAGCTCGCCGCCGGCCAGGATGTAGTCACCGATGGAGATCACCTCGGCCGGCAGGAGCTCGAACACCCGCTCGTCGAACCCCTCGTAGCGGCCGCACACCAGCACCAGCGCCGGGCTGCCGGCCAGCTCCCGGGCCAGCCGGTCGTCGAAGCGCCGACCGCGGGGATCGGGAATCACCACCCGAGATGGCAGGCCCTGCGCCCCCATGACCTCGCGCACCGCCCGCACCACCACCGGAGCCATCAGCACCATGCCCGCCCCGCCTCCGAAGGGGGCGTCGTCCACCTGCCCGTAGCGATTGCTGGCCCAGCGCCGCAGATCGTGCACCCGAGGATCGAGGACTGTCCCGGTAGCCGCCTTGCCCAGTACCCCGACCGCCAGATAGCTTTCGACGGCAGCAGGAAACAGCGTCAGGATGTCACAGCGCATCGCCGGAAAACAGCCCCTCCGGAGGGTCGAGGTGGATGACCGCAGAGGCGAGGTCGACGCGCACGACGATGGGCGATCGAAAGGGGACCAGCACCTCTCGCCCCCCGTCCATGGTCACCCGCAGCAGAGTACCACCCCCCAGATCCAGCAGTTCGGCCACCTGGCCGAGATCGGCCCCGTCGGGAGCGCGGCAGCGGCAGCCGACCAGCTCGTGCTCGTAGTAGTAGTTCTCGGGCAGGGACGAACGCTCCTGCGCGACGAGAAAGACCCAGGCGGGGGCGAGCTGTTCGGCGGCGTCGCGATCCCGCACGCCATCCAGGGCCAGCAGCCAGGCGCCCTTGTGGTGGCGAACCGAGTGAACGGAAAAAAATCGCTGCGGCTGCGACTCTCCGAACCCCACCGTGACCCCCGGCGCCATGCGCTCGGGGAAATCCGTGACGATCTCCACCAGCACGTCGCCGTGCACCCCGTGGGCGCGCCGGGCGCGACCGACGGCGAGCCACTCCTCCTGGCGCGTCGCCACTCCCTATTCCAGGATCTCCAGCACCAGCCGCTTGCGCACCTTCACCCCGGCACCGCCGAGGATGGTGCGAATGGCGCGCGCGGTCTTGCCCTGCTTGCCGATCACCTTGCCCAGATCCTCGCTGGCCACGCGGAGTTCGAGCACGGTGGTCTGCTCCCCCTCGATCTCGCGCACCTGCACCTTGTCGGGTCGGTCCACCAGAGCCTTGGCAATGTCCTCGACGAGCTGCTTGATGGTCACCTCGGGCCTCCCGGTCACGTTGCCCGCTTGAGCAGACTCTTGACGGTGTCAGAGAGCTGCGCCCCCTGCGCCACCCAGTGGTCGATCCTGCCGCGGTCGAGGTGGACCTCGAACGGCTGGGTGCGGGGGTTGTAGTAGCCGACCTCCTCGATGACGGCCGCCGTGGGCGGCTTGCGCCCATCGGACACGACAACGCGATAGACCGGGCGACGGTTAGAGCCCATACGGCGCAGTCGAATCTTGAGCATTCTCGACGTTCTCCTTCACTGGCGCGGCCGGCCCCTGCAAAAAACAGGACCGACGTCGCGCGCTATCCCCTCGTTCCGCCGCGGCGAGTCTCTCGCCCGCGGTGAAGGTGTCATTGTAGCAAACGTCACATCCCCAACGAGCGCAGCACCCGCCGCGGGTCGCCGCTGCCGGCGCGCTTGACCAGCTTGCGCATCTCCGCGTACTGGCGCAACAGGCGGTTCACCTCCTCCACCGTGGTCCCCGCGCCCCGGGCGATCCGCCGTCGGTGGGAGCCCTTGATGATCTCCGGGTGGCGCCTCTCCCTGGGGGTCATGGAGCAGATGATGGCCTCGAACCGTTTCAGTCGGCGGTCATCCACCTGCTGCCCCTTGAGCGCCTTGGCGCCCGGGATCAGGTCCATGATCTGCCCCATCAACCCCCCCGACCGCAGCTGCCTGAGCTGCTCCCTCAGGTCCTCCAGGTCGAACCCCTCCTTGCGCAGCTTCCGCTCCAGCTCCTCGGCCCGCTGCGCGTCCACGGTCGCCTGCGCCTTCTCGATGAGGGTCAGCATGTCCCCCATGCCGAGGATGCGGGAGGCCATGCGGTCGGGGTGGAACGGCTCCAGATCCCCCAGACGCTCCCCCACGCCGGCAAAGCGCAGCGGCGTGCCGGTAACGGTGACCACCGACAGCGCCGCTCCCCCGCGCGCGTCGCCGTCCAGCTTGGTGAGCAAGACCCCGGTGAGCGGCAGCCGCGCGGCAAAGGCCTCGGCCGAGCGCACCGCGTCCTGGCCGGTCATGGCGTCGGCCACGAACAGCACCTCGCTGGGCTTGAGGATGCCGTTGAGGGTCTCGAGCTCGGCCATCAGCTCGTCGTCCACGTGCAACCGCCCGGCGGTGTCAAAAAGGAGCACCTCGAAACCCTTGCGGCGAGCCTCCAGGAGGGCTCCCCGGGCGATCTCCTCGGGGGTTGACCAGGCGCGCGTATCCAGCACTGGCAGCCCCGCCTGCGCCCCCAGCTGCTCCAGCTGCTCGCGTGCCGCCAGGCGCTGGCAGTCGGCCGGCACCAGCAGCACGTGCTTGCGCAGGGTGTTCTTGATGAACACTCCGAGCTTGGCGCAGGTGGTGGTCTTGCCCGTCCCCTGCAGGCCTACGAGCAGAACCGGGGCAGGAAAGCCTTTGAGCCTGAGCGGCTTCTGCTCCCCCCCCAGGAGCCGTGTCAGCTCCTCGTGGACGATCTTCACCACCTGATGGGCCGGGCGCAGAGACGACAGTACCTCCTCGCCCACCGCCCGCTCCCGCACGCGGGCGGTGAACTCCTTGACCACGGGCAGCGCCACATCGGCCGCCAGCAGCGCTCGCCGGATCTCTCCCAGCGCCTCGTCGACGTGCTTCTCGGTGAGGTGCCCCTCCCCCCGTAACGTCTTGAAGACCTTTTGGAATCGTTCGGAAATCGCTTCCAGCATGGAATCTTCCCTTCTACCTCCCCGACCGACGGCCGGCTAGACCTCGCGGTAACGCCGCAGCTGCTCGGCCATCTCCGCCAGGCGGGCAGCGCAGCGCCCCAGCACCGACGCCTCGGGAAAGCGCCCCCGCTCGTCGCGCTGCCCCGCCGGCACCCCGGTCAACAGCTCGATCCCCTCTCCAATGTCGCTCACCGAGTAGATGTGAAAGGCGCCGTCGGCGACCGCCTGCACCACCTCCGGATCGAGCTGCAGATCGGCGACGTTGGCCTCGGGGATCAACACCCCCTGCGAACCGGTCAGCCCTCGCAGCCGGCACAGCCGGAAAAACCCCTCGATCTTCTCGTTCACCCCGCCAATCGCCTGCACGCGACCCAGCTGATCCACCGAGCCGGTGACCGCCAGGTCCTGGCGCAGCGGCAGTCCCGACAGCGCAGAGAGAATGGCGTACACCTCGGCGGACGAGGCGCTGTCCCCGTCGACCCCGCCGTAGGTCTGCTCGAAGGCGATGGAGACGCTCATGGACAGCGGATGCTCGGTGGCGAACAGGGCCCGCAGGTAGCCGGTGAGGATGAGCACCCCCTTGTCGTGGGTACGCCCCGACAGGCGGGCTTCCCGCTCGATGTTGATGACTCCCTCCCGGCCCAGGGCGACGCGGGCGGACAGCCGCCCGGGCAGGCCAAAGGCGTGGTACCCCAGGTCGTAAACTGCCAGGCCGTTCACCTCGCCCACCACCGCCCCCTGGGTGGCCACGCGCAGCAACCCCTCCTGCATGGCGCGGGTGATCTTTTCCTCCGGCAGCGAGTTGCGCTCCGCCCGGCTGACCACGGCGGCGCGCACCTCGCCTGCGGAGATCGCCGTTGCCCCCGCGCGCCGCGCCAGGAAGGCGGCCTCCCGCAGGATGTCGGCCACATCCGAAAAGCGCGCCGACAGCCGGCGCTGGCTGCGCGCCAGCCGCACCCCCTCCTCCACCAGCGCCGCCATCCCCTGCCGATCAAGGTGGAGGAGCCCCTCCTCCCTGATGATCCGCGACATGAGGGCGAGAAAGTCTCCCACCGTCGAGCGGTCGAGTGCCATCTCGCTGTCGAAGTCGGACAGCACCTTGAAGATCTTGCGAAAGTCGTCGTCGAGGTCGTGGAGGAGGTCGTACAGGCCCCGATCCCCCATCATCACCACCTTCACCTCGAGGTCCACCGGCTCGGGCTGCAACGCCTGCCCGGCCAGGGTAAAGATGGTCTCGGGG
>Ga0226835_1000538_pt1 | contig 38793 bp, 33 predicted proteins | sample LAC_MetaG_1_FD_163627 | JGI IMG/M metagenome (GOLD analysis project Ga0226835, IMG submission 163627) | Anaerobic ammonium oxidizing microbial communities from anammox membrane bioreactor (MBR) in UC Berkley, California, United States -... | ecosystem: Engineered > Bioreactor > Anaerobic >...
CGACTGGTGCAGTCTGAAGCTCATGAGGCGCGGTCCGAAGAAGGCGAGCTTCTCGAGGGCGCGCTCGTGCATGGCGCGCTCCTGCCTGAGGTAGGCGGGCGTGCGAACGACCGAGCTGAACCAGTTGGAGCGCAGCTTGTGGTGCTGTGGGATGAGCACGTTCTCGAGCACCGTCAGGTTGGTGAAGAGCCGCAGGTTCTGGAAGGTGCGTGCCACGCCGCGGTCGACGATGGCGCTGGGTTTGAGCCCCTTGAGGCTCTTGCCCTCGAAGGTGATGTCGCCGCTGTCGGGCCTGTACACGCCGGTGATGAGGTTGAAGACCGTCGTCTTCCCTGCCCCGTTCGGACCGATGAGGCTGACGATCTCGCCCTGCTCGAGCCTCAACGACAGGTCGGAGATGGCCTGCAGGCCGCCGAACGACTTGTAGACGCTACTCAGCTCGAGCATCAGCCCACCGCCCCTCCGCTCGCCGTGGCGCCGTCATCGTCGTCTTCGTCGTCCACGCCCTGCGCCAGCGAGGCCGCCAGCTCGGGGTTGGTCAGCCAGGCGTCCTGGCGCCGCTCCTCGTCGGTCGGTTCGTCGAGGCGCTCGCGGAAGAGCCCCGACCAGGTGAACTCCCTGCGGCCCATGACGCCGGCGGGCCGCAGGATCATGATGGCGATGAGGAGTATGGAGAGCGTGATGGCGCGCATGCCGAACCCCTGCCACTCGCGCTGCAACGCGGTCGCGCCGGCACCGAACGCCCCGAACGCCACCGCCGCCGCGCCCAGCGCCAGCGGCACCCACACGAGCGGGCCGGCCGTGGGCCGCGTTCGCCTGTGGCGGCGCACCAGGTAGGCGACGAGCGCCATGGCGAGCAGCACGCAACCGAGGGCGACGAGCCACGTCGACAGGGGGTACGCCTCCTCGAGGGGGTCGCCGTACTGCCTGACGACCACCACCAGCGCGGTGCCGATGAGCGCGCCCGTGACGGAGCCGGTGCCGCCCACGCTGATGGCGACCAGGTAGTAGAAGGTCAGGAAGAACAGGAACAGGTCGAGGCGCGCGGTGCCGACCCAGCTGACGTACAGCCCGCCCGACACCCCGGCGAAGAAGGCGGAGATGGCGAAGGCGAGGACCTTGTGGTACGAGGTGTTCACGCCCATGGCCTCGGCCGCGATCTCGTCCTCGCGGATGCCCTGCAGGGCGCGTCCGTACGACGAGTACTTGAGGCGCGCCATCACGAACACGGTTATCGACAGAAGCCCGAACGTCCACCAAAGCGACTTGCCGAAGCCGGTCGGGACGCCCGCGAAGCCGAGGGCGCCGTTGGTGAACGACGACATCATGGGCGTGGAGGCGAGGAGCCTGATGGCCTCGCCGAAGGCGAAGGTGACGATGGCGAGGTAGTCGCCCCGCAGCCGCAGGCTGGGGAAGCCGACGACGACGCCGAACGCGGCCGCCAGGAGCCCGCCGATGAAGAGGGCGATGAGGAAACGCGCCCAGATGGTCTCGGGGGCAGCGAGCGCCTCGAGCCCGAGGGCGCGCGCCCAGTTCTCGACCGAGAGGCCGATAGCGAAGTCCGAGAGGCTCGAGCGCGCCGAGGCGGCGATGTTCTCGCGCTGCGCGGCGGGCAGGATGAGGAGGCCCGTGGCGTAACCGCCTATGAGCATGAAGCCGTGGTGGCCGAGCGACAGGATGCCGGTCACGCCGTTGACGAGGTTGAGGCTGACGGTGGCGATGCCCCAGATGGCGAACAGCGCGAGCACCTGCTTGAGCTTGATGCTGTCGCCGCCGTCGACCAGCGCCAGCAGCAGCACGAGGACGACCATGCCGCCGAGGCTCAGGAGGGTGTTGCGTAGGCGGTTGGCCGTGTAGTGGGGTCGGTAGCCGGCGGCGGCGGGCGTGGCGGCTCCCTTGACGGTGCTCATACCTTCTCCGACAGGTCCTCGCCGACGATCCCGCTCGGTCGGACGAGGAGGATGACGATCATGGCCAGGAAGGCGAACGTGTCCTTGTACTCGGTTATCCCCGCGAAGGCGTGGGTGCGGGGCAGGAGGGCGGTGAGGAAGTTCTCCAGGAAGCCGAGGAGCACGCCGCCCACCACGGCGCCCGGCAGGCTGCCGATGCCGCCGATGACGGCGGCGGCGAACGCCTTGATGCCCGGCAGGATGCCGAAGATGGCGGGCTGGTTGATGCTGCCGAAGGTCATGCCCCACATGACGCCGGCGGCGGCGGCCAGCATGGAGCCGAGCAGGAAGGTGGTGGCTATCACGCGGTCGACGTTCACGCCCATCATGCGGGCGGTCTCGGCGTCCTGCGCCGTCGCGCGCATGGCCTTGCCGAGCCGCGTGCGGGTGACGAACAGGGTGAGGCCCACCACGAGCACGGCCGTCACCACCGGCACGAGAACGACCATCCACGAGGTGTAGAGCGTCTCGCCCAGGACCCCGAACTGGAGCGGTCCCGTGAAGAAGCTCGGCGGCCTGAACGGCGTCTGCCGGTTGGAGAAGGCGAGGATGCCGAAGTTCTGAAGGAAGAAGGACACGGCGATGGCCGTGATGAGCATGGAGTTGCGCGGGGCGCCCCGCAGGGGCTTATAGGCCACCTTGTCGATGGTCACGCCCAGGACGCCCGTGATGAACATGCTGGCGACCATCGCCGCCAGCCAGCCGAGGCGGGTGGAGGCGAGGGCGACGGCCACCACGAGGAACGCCACCCCGCCGCCCGCCAGGACGAGCGGGTCGGTCATGCGGCCGCGCCAGAAGTTGAGGATCTGCATGAAGCCGTAGGTGACGACGAGCGCCACGACGACGGCGACGGGCCAGGCCATGGGCGTGCGGCTGAACAGGAAATAGGCGGCGAAGGCGCCCACCATGAAGACCTCGCCGTGCGCGAAGTTGATCAGGCGGATGATGCCGTAGACCATCGTGTAGCCGAGCGCGATGAGCGCGTAGAGGCTCCCGAGCTGGAACGACCGCACGAAGGCGCCCGCGAAGAACGCGCCGTTGAACGACGGGTCGATGCCGTGAAGATAGAACATGCGCCAGACGACCAGGCCGATGAGCCCGAAGCCGACCGCCCAGGGCAGCCATGAGCGTCTGGTCCTGCTGCTCGCGAGTGAGGAGGCCGACAAGCTGTGCTCCGTTCGGTTAGCGCCCACTGACCGGCGCCCGCAGGCGGCGCGACCTAGCGGTTACGAGCCGCCGGGCGGGAGCTCCCGAACGGAGCCCCCGCCGCGGCTGGGCGGCGTGGAGGGCCGGGGCCGCCCCATAGGGAGCGGCCCGCCTGCCCTGCTACTCGAGCGAGATGCCCCTGAGGGTGACCTTCTCCCAGCTACCGTCGGCCTTGAACTCGTAGGCGTAGAGGCCCATCACGCGGTTGGCGGGCGTGCCGTCGGTGTCGACGTAGGTGATGTCGCCCGACACGCCGGGGAAGTCGACCAGGGCGTTGAGTGCGTCGCGAACGGCCTTGCGGTCGGTGCTGCCGGCGTCGTTGATGGCCTGCCACAGGACCTTGTAGGAGTCGGCGCCGGAGAGCGTGAAGCCGGTGAAGTGATCGTCGGTGTACTGCTTGGCGAAGGCCTCGTGGAACTCGGCGGCGCGCTCGGCGGCGGGGCCTGAGAGAACCTCGGGCTCGCCGAAGCTGGTGAAGGTGAAGCCGTCGAAGGCCTTGCCGCCGCCCTCGGGGCACTGGGTGTCGTCGGAGGCGTCGCCGCCGAGGATGGGCTGGTCGAAGCCCTGCTGGCGGAGCTGCGGGACGAGCGAGGCCGCCTCGGCGCAGAAGCCGGTGTAGTAGATGAAGTCGGGCGAGAAGGAGCGCAGGTTGTTGATCTGCGCCGAAAAGTCGACGTTGTTCGAGGTGTAGTCGAGCACCGTGGTGCTGCCGCCCATCTGCTCGAAGACGTCCTTGAAGAACCCGGCCAGGCCGACGGAGTAGTCGTCGTCCTGCTGGCGGAAGATGGCCGCCTTGCGCGCGCCGGCGTCGTTGTAGGCGTACTGCGCGGCGACGGCGCCCTGGAACTGGTCGGTGTAGGGGATGCGGAAGATGTAGTCGCCGATCTGGGTGGTGGCGGGGTTCGTGGAGCCCGTGGCCACCTGCACGATGCCGGCGGGCTGCATGATCTGCGCCACGGGGATGGAGTGGCTGGAGGAGTACGAGCCGATCACGGCCACGACGCCCTCGTCGACGAAGCGGTTGGCGCAGGCCACCGAACCCTCGACGGTGCTGGCGTTGTCGCAGATGGAGAGCTCGACCTTCTTGCCGAGCACCTCCGGCTGCTGGTCATGCGCGACCTGCACGCCGTAGAGCGTGTCGTTGCCCGTCACGGCCATGCGGCCGGACAACTCGAGGAACACCCCGATCTTCACGGTGTCTTGCGCCAGCGCCACGCCTCCCATGAGCGCGAGCGCCACGACGGTTACGGCCAGTCGCTTCATATGCGTCCTCTCCGACGACATTGACGGTGTCGCCCCACACGAACGTACGTGTCCGGGCCGAGCGACGAAAGGTGTGCGTCGGACCACTATATCCAGGCGGCGGTTCACGCTGTCAAACGCCGGCGCGGGAGGCGGGGGCGGTTGGCCGAGCTCGACGCGTGCGTCTCGCGACCCGCTCCCGGGCACGCGTAGGGGGCGCGACCCTCACGCCCCGGCCTCAGTCGGCCAGGCCGGCCACCACGCGCCGCAGCTTGGCGCGGGCCTCCCGCACCACGGGCTCGAGTTGCTCCCTGGCCGCGTCGGCCACGACGCCGAACATGGCCTGCGGGTCGACGACGCTCACGTGCGTGGCGCCCGCCACCTCGCGCAGCACGACGTTGCACGGCAGCAACAGGCCGATGTCCCTGTCGGCCTCGAGGGCCTTGTGCGCCAGGGCCGGGTTGCACGCCCCGAGGATCTGGTACGGCTCGATCCTCTCGCCCAGCTTCTCGGCGAGGGTGGCCTCGACGTCGATGTGGGTGAGGACGCCGAACCCTTCGGTCTTGAGCGCGCCGGTTACCCTCTCACGCACCGCGTGGATGGTGCCTGGAACGGTGATGCTGAACCCCAACTCCGACATGGACCTGCTCCTTACCGCCTTCCGGGACGCGGGGCCTAACACCGCCGCGCCCAGGGAGGTCCGGGTCGACGCCGCTGGTGGCGAGCGCCGTAGGCTCCGCGACCAGGCGCATGCGGCGCCTTGGTTCGCGACGTGGCCCCGCGCTAGGGGCCGTCGCCTCAGGCCAGTTATATACCCCAGGGGGGTATCAGGGGTGCCGCCAACGACACTCGCGCCCGCCGACCCGCCCGCGAGCTACGCCGGCCGCGACCCGCTCCCGTCGCGGTCGCGCCGCTCCTGGCGACGTCCGCCATCCCCACCACCGTCGGCGGGCGCACGCTCGGCCGGCTCCCCCTCGGGCGGGTACCAGCGGTCCGGGTGCGGCTGCGCCGGCGCCGGCGGGTCGGACGCCGGGAAGCTGTCATCGAGCGCGTCGTCCAGCTCGTCCTCCTCGGCGATGTCGTCCTGCACCCCCGGCCCGGCCGCGCGCCGCCACGCCCCCACTCCCGCACCGGCGAAGTGCGGGCCGAACCCTGAGCCGTTCGCAGAAGCATGGACCATGTCGCGGCCTCCTCGCCGTAGGTTAGACCCTCGACGCCAACGCGAGCGTGTCGGGTTCGACCTCCCGCGCCGGAGCGCCCCTGGTGAGCGCCCCGCGGAGCCGGGCGCGCCTGCCTAACCGGGCGCGGCGGCCTCACGACGCGGCGGCCTCACGACGCGGCGCCGCCGGCGGCGCCGCCCGCCCGCCACTCGCCCCGCAGCAGGCCGTACACCGCCATGTCGAGGTCGGTGCCCCCCACGCTCTGGTCGTGGCGCACCACCCCCTCGAGCACGAACCCCAACCGCTCGGCCACGGCGCGGCTGGGGGCGTTCTCCGCGCCGGCCTGAATCTCGACGCGCTCGAACGGGCGGCCGCCGCAGGCGCCCGACTCGAAGCAGCGCGCCACGATCGCCCGGACGCACCTGGTGACGACGCCGCGGCCCCGCCGCTCGTCGTCGAGCCAGTAGCCCAAGGCGCCGGAGCGCGCGGCCGGATCGACGCTGTGAAGCCCGGCCATGCCGACCACCCGCCCCCGCTCGACGATGAGCGCCTCGAAGCCGTCGCCGCTGCGGACCGCGGGCAGGGCCCGCCCCTCGATGAAGCTCAGTTGCGCCGCCGGGGAGATGCTGTCGGCCCACGGCATCCACGGTCTCAACTGCTCACGGTTGCGCGCGGCCAGGGTGCTGACCTCGCCCGCGTCCCCGCGTTCCGGCAACGCCAGCTCCAGCCCGGCGTCGACCGGCATGGCGAAGCGGCGGCGGGCCGCGGCCACCGGCGTGGCGTCGGCGAACTCCTCACGCAGCAGGCCGTGAACGGCCTGGTCGACGATGTCGCCGCCCACGGTCGCCCGGGCCCGTCGCAACACGGCCTCGAGCCTGAACCCCACTGCGGCGGCCACGCGCGCGCCCTCGCCGTCGGCGGCGCCTTGGCGCAGGCAGACGCGCGCCACGCCCGGCACAGCGAACGCCTGGCGCACCGCGCCCGTCACAGCGACGAGCGCCAGGTCGGGGTCGGCGCCCGCGGCCAACCAGTACCCCAGCTCCACGCTGCCGCTCGCCGCCCGCAGGCCACTCAACCGCACCGCGCCCCACAGCGCTCCCCCGACCACCAGGTCGGCCTCCCAGCCCGTGCCGGCCACGAACTCCGCCAGCGCCAGGTCCGTGTGCGCGCCGGCGCCGGCGCTGCCGGCGGGCACGAGACCCACCGGCGCGGCGGCCAGCCGCACGCTGTTCCTGGCCACCAGCTCGGAGTAGGGCCCCACGTGGTGCGGCTCCCGCAGCCGCAACGCGACGCCGGCCCCCAGGTCGAGGGAGAACCCGTGCCGGGGCCGGCCGGCCGGCTCGCCCTCAGCGCCTGGCATGCTCCTCGATCTCGGCGGCCCACACGGCCACGCGGGTCACGCTGGCGTCCAGGTCCCGCAGCAGCGTGAGGACCTCGAGGTGATGCGAGCTGGAGGCGCGCGACTCGGGCAGCTGCGCCTCCAGCCGCGCCAGGTGAGCGATGCGCATGGTCCCGACGTGGTCCTCGAGCTCCTGGCGACCGGCGACGACGGACTCGGCCATCACGATGTCGCCCGTGGCGAGGGCCGTGAAGGCCGTGCGCATCCGTCCGAGGACCCGCTCGCCCGTCTCCGCCAGCTCGGCCCGCCCCTCCTTGCTGAACTCCACCCCCTCCACGCGCAGCTTCTCCTCGCGCCGCGCCAGGCGCCTGATCTGGTCGCCCATGTGCTCCAGCTCGGTCGCCGTGAGCAGCAGCCGCTCCGACACCGGGTCCTCGCCGTTGGCGCGCCGGATGCGCGCAACGTAGTCGACCACCTGGTGCGTGAGGCGGTCGACCTTCACCTCGCGCGCGGCGATGGGGCCGGGATCCCAGCGCCCGGCGGACAGGTACTCCGTGGCCCGCTCGGTCATCACGGCCACGTGGTCGCTGATGCGCACGGTCTCGCGCCGCGCCAACGCCAGCCCGAGGGGCGGGTCGCCTATCGCCTCGGCCCGCAGGTACTTGGGGGCCGCGTCGTCGTCGGTGAGCGGCACCATCTTGCCGCTCAGGGCGGCGAGCGGCCCGGCCAGGAGGGTCCCCAACAGGGCCGTCCCGAGGTTGAAGAAGGTGTGGACGTTGGCGACCTCGCGAGCACCACCGCCGCCCACCGCCTCGAGGAGCTCCGTGAACGGTTCCACGAGCAGCACCACGGCGATGGCGCCGAGCGCCAGCACCACCATCTGCATGAGCGCCGTCCGCTGCGCGTTCGAGTCGAAGGTGCGCGACACCATGAGCGGCATGAACGCCGAGCCGGCGTTGCCGCCGACGACGAGCGCCACGGCCGTCTCGAGGGAGATGGCCCCGGCGACGTGCAGGCCGAGGGCCACGGCCGTGGCGGCGTTCGAGCTCGACAGCATCATGCCGAGCGCCGCGCCGAGCACGAGCACGGCGAGCGGCTGCTGCTCCGCGGCCGCCACCAGCACGTTGAAGGCGTCGCTGCTGCTGAGCCCGGACACCGACTGCACCGTGATGTCGAGGCCGAAGAAGAGCAGGCCGGCGCCGAACAGGAAGCCGCCGACGGCGGCGGCGCGACGCCACATGGCCAGGACGTAGCCGACGCCTACCATGGGCAGCGCGTAGTCGGAGAGGTGGAAGGCGGCGAGCTGCATGGCGAGCGTGGCGCCGAGCTTCGCGCCGAGGAGGAGGGCGATCCCCTCCTTCACGGCCACCAGCCCGCCCCCGACGAGGCCGAGGATGGTGATGGCGGTGGCGGTGGCGCTCTGCGTGGCGGCCGCCACGCCGGTGCCCATGAGCAGCGCCACGAGGGGGGAGCGCGTCGCGAACGCCATCCAGCGCCGCGACGCCGGGCCGAGCATGTCCTGCAGCGCGCCGGAGATCCGGTATATGCCCGTCAGGAACAGCGCGAGCCCGCCAAGCAGGGTCAGCAGCACGGAGACCCCCCGCCTCGCCGGCGCGGGGCGACCGGCCGGGTCCGAAGTGGCGGTGGTGTGGGTGAGGCTGGCTGCAACACGCTGGGTCCGGTCCTACGGATGAATACGGAGTCTACCCCTCCGGGCACCGCGCAAGCTCACCGGCCCCGCCGATTTGTACGCCCAACCGTCCCTGCGCGCCCGCCGACCGCCGCTCACCCTGGTAACTTGCCGGTGACAGCACAGCAGGGAGGGGCGAAGCATGAAGCGAGCACTCGTCGTCGCGTTCGTTGCGGCGCTGGCCTTGACGGCCGGCGCGGCGTTGGCGCAGGACACCGTCAAGATCGGGGTGATCACGAGCATCACCGGCCGGTTCGCGGAGTTCGGGGAGCAGCACCAGGCCGGCATCAAGGCGGCGCTGGAGGACGTGAACGCCGCCGGGGGCGTGAACGGGCGCGCCGTCGAGGTCGTCTACGAGGACGACACCTCCGAGGTCAACGCCGCCCTCACGGCCGGCGAGAAGCTCGTGAACCAGGGGCTGCCGCTCGTCATGGGGGCGTACTCCTCCTCCATCACGGGTCCGCTTGCGCAGTACTTCACGCGCCAGAAGCGACCGTTCGTCGTCTACACGTCGGCAGACGACGCCATCACCAAGCCCGGCTCCGACTGGGTGTTCCGCATCAACCAGCCGTCGTTCGCCTACGCGACCACCCTGTTCGACGTGTTCGACCAGATAAACGCCGAGCGCGGCGCCGGCACCCTCAAGACGGTCGTGACCATCCACGGCAACGGCGCCTTCGAGACCTCCGTCGCGGACGCCGTCGACGAGATGGCCAAGGCGCGCGGCTACACGGTGCTGCAGCGTCAGGACTACGACCAGACGGGCGCCGACTTCCGCCCCATCCTCAACCGCTTCAAGGCCCTCAACCCCGACGTCCTGTTCATGGTGTCTTACGCCGCCGACTCCGTGGCGCTCATGCGTCAGGTGCAGGAGGTCGGCCTGAACGCCAAGGTGTTCGCGGGTGGCGCCGCCGGCTTCGCGCTGCCGGGCTTCATCGAGGGCGCCGGCCCGGCCGCCGACTACGTGTACACCGCCACCATGTGGACCAAGGACGTCCCGTACCCGGGCGCGGCCGAGCTGAACGAGCGCCTGAGCGCCATCCTCGGGCGCACGCCGTCCTACCACGCCGCCGAGGCGTACGTCGCCATCATCACGGCCGTGGACGCCCTGTCGCGCGCCGCCTCCTTCGAGCCCGACGACGTGCGCGCCGCCCTGCGCGCCACCGACCTCCCCGACACGGTGTTCGGGCCGATCACCTTCGAGGACTACGCAGGCTACAAGAACCAGGCGCCGCTGCCGGCCGTCGCCGAGCAGGTGGTGAACGGCGAGTTCGTGACGGTGTTCGTCAACGGCAAGGTGGTCAACGACCTGCTCGAGACCCCCGCCTGGGACGCGCGTTGACGCTCACCTGACTTGTTGACGACCACGCACGAAGGGAGCCGGTGACCTTGGAGGGGCTGGCTCCCTTCCTCCAGAACCTGACGGGCGGCCTCCTGATCGGCGGCATCTACGCGCTGATCGGCGTCGGGCTGTCGCTCATCTTCGGGGTCATGCGCGTGATCAACTTCGCGCACGGCGAGTTCGTGGCCATGGGCATCTACACCGCCATCGTCTGCTTCAGGTACCTGGGGCTCGACCCGTACGTCTCCCTCCTGGTGGCCGCCCCCCTCGGCTTCGTGGTCGGCGCCCTCCTGCAGCGCACCGTGCTCACGCGCCTCATCGACGCTCCGCCCGACGCCACCCTGCTCGCCACCCTCGGCCTGGCGCTGGTGATCTCGAACGTGCTGTTCCTCGTCTTCGGCGCCGAGCCCATGTCCATCTACGTGCCGTACGCCACGGCGACCGTCACCGTCGCGGGCGTGCGCCTGCCGGTGGCGCAGCTCATCGCCGGCGCGCTCACCGTGGCATCGATCGTGGCGTTGTGGCTCGTGCTCACCCGCACCGAGTTCGGCCGCGCCGTGCGCGCCACGGCCCAGAACCGCCTTGGCGCCGAGCTGGTCGGCATCGACACTCCGCGCATCCACGCCCTCGTCTTCGGGCTCGGCATGGCGGTGGCCATGTGCGCCGGCGTGATCCTCGCGCCCCTGCTGTTCGCAGTGCCGACGGTCGGCTCCGGTTACACGCTCAAGGCGTTCGTCGTGACGGTGCTTGGCGGGCTGGGCAGCGTGCCGGGTGCCATCGGCGGCGGGCTCCTGCTCGGGGTCGTCGAGTTCATGGGCGCCTCCTACCTCTCCTCCGGTTACCGCGACGCCTACGGCCTGCTGGCGTTCCTCCTCATCCTGCTCCTGCGCCCGGAGGGGCTGTTCGGGCGCACGGTGAAACGCGTATGACCAGCGGGCGCGGCCGCGGCGAGGCGGGCAGCTGGTTGGGCCTTGGCGTCGTGGCGGCGGCCGGCGTCGCCTGGTACCTCCTCTTCCCCAGCTCGCTCTCGCTCGGCATCGGCCTGCTGCTCCTGGCCGGCTGGGCGAGCGCCTGGGACCTCCTGGGCGGCTGGACGGGCCAGACGAGCCTCGGTCACGCCGCCTTCGTGGGGCTCGGCGCCTACACGGTGGCCGTCACGGCGGGCAAGTTCGACCTGGCGCCCTGGTGGGGCGCCCTACTCGCCGTCCTGCTCGCCGCCGTCCTGGCGTTCCTGTGGGGTCGCCTCACCTTCGGGTTGCGGGGCGCCTACTTCGTGCTGTCCACCATCGCCGTCGCCGAGATCCTGCGCCTCGTGGCCATCAACGAGCGCGGGCTCACCGGCGGCGCCGTCGGCATCTTCATCTTCGACCTGAAGGAGCCGTTCGGCCTCGACCTGTTCAGCCGCCACACGGAGTTCTGGCTCGCGCTCGCCTACCTGCTGCTGGTCCTGGTGGTGGTGCTGGCGGTCACGCGCGGCAAGCTCGGTTACCAGATGCGCGCCGTGCGCGAGGACGAGGAGGCGGCCCAGGCGGCCGGCATCGACCCGGTGGCGGTGAAGTCGTGGGCCTTCGTCCTGTCCGGCGGCCTCACGGCGCTTGGCGGCTGCATCTACGGCGTCTTCCTCTCGGCGCTGCAACCGCAACCGATGTTCGAGCTGCACCTGAGCGTTCGCATAGCGCTCGTCGCCATCATCGGTGGGCGGGGCACCCTGTTCGGTCCCCTCGTCGGCGCGGCGCTCCTCACCCTGGCGGGCGAGGCGTTCCGCACCGCCTTCGCCCAGGCCAACCTGCTCATCTACGGGCTCCTCATCGTGATGGTGGTCCTGTTCGTGCCGCGGGGGTTGATGGGCGCCCTGCGGGCGCGGACCGTCCGGAGGCGGTATGTCGAGAGCTCTGGAGGCTGAGCGCGTCACGGTGCAGTTCGGCGGCCTGATCGCCGTGAACGACGTGTCGCTCGCCGTGGACGAAGGCAGTATCGTCGGCATCATCGGCCCCAACGGCGCCGGCAAGTCGACGCTCTTCAACGCCCTCAGCGGCTACGCCAGGACGCGGCGCGGGACGGTGCGCCTCTTCGGGCGCGACGTAGGGCGCCTGGCGCCCTACGCGCGCACGCGCCTGGGCATGGGCCGCACCTTCCAGATAGAGCGCCCCTTCGAGGGACTAACGGTGCTCGAGAACGTGCTCATCCCGGCGTTCCTGCGAGCCCCGGGGCGCGCGGCCGCCGAGCGGGCGGCGCACCACGCGCTCGAGCTCGTGGGCCTCGCCGACCGGGCACTGCAGCCGTCCGCCGACCTCAACCTCGCGCGGCGCAGGCGGCTCGAGCTCGCCAGGGCGTTGGCGGTCGAGCCACGCGTCCTCTTCCTCGACGAGTTGATGGCCGGCCTCAACCCGCCCGCGCTCAAGGAGATGATCGGTTTCGTGCGCTCCCTGGCCGAGGGCGGCATGGCGGTGGTGCTGGTGGAGCACATCATGCAGGCCGTCACCGAGCTGTGCGAGGAGGTCGTGGTGCTCGCGTTCGGCGAGAAGATCGCCCACGGCGCCCCCGCCGTGGTCATGAACGACGAGCGCGTGGTGGAGGCGTACCTCGGGGGCGCCGATGAGTGAGGGCTCTCAGGGGACGATGAGCTCGCTGGGCGCTCCGGAGGCGCCGCCGAGTCCCGAGCCCGTCCTGTCGGTGGTCGACGCCGACCTCGGCTACGGCGAGCTGCAGGTGGTCTTCGGCGTCTCCCTTCACGTGGGGGCCGGCGAGCTGGTGGGGCTCGTCGGCGGGAACGGCAGCGGCAAGTCGACCATCCTGCGCGCGGTGTCGGGGATGATCCGGCCGCGCCGCGGCCGCGTCCTGCTGGCGGGCGAGGACGTCACGGGCCTGAGGCCCCACGACCTGGCGCTGCGCGGCCTGGCCCACGTCCCAATGGGCCGCCAGCTCTTCGGCGACATGACGGTCGAGGAGAACCTGGCGCTCGGCGCCTACCTGCCGCCGGCGCGGGCTCGGCGCGCCGAGGGGTTCGCGCGCGTGTACGCACTCTTCCCGGACCTGCACGCCAAGCGCCGCGTGCCGGCCGGCGCCCTGTCGGGTGGGCAGCAGCAGATGGTGGCCATCGGCCGGGCCCTCATGCTGCACCCGAAGGTGCTCATCATGGACGAGCCCAGCCTCGGCCTGGCGCCCCTGCTCGTACGCGAGGTGATGCACGTCGTCTCGGGCGTCGCCGCGACCGGGCTACCCATCCTGCTCGTGGAGCAGAACGTGACGCAGGTCCTCAAGATCAGTAGCCGCGCCTACGTGCTGGAGCACGGGCGCATCGTCTTGGAGGGAGCCTCGGCGCAGCTGCGCGGCGACCCGATGATACGGCGGGCCTACCTCGGGCTCTGACCTTGGCGGCGCCCGGCGGCACCGGGCAGTCAGCCGAACAGGTCGTCGCTCGTGATCGGTTTCGTCTTCTTGGCGTAGGCGGTCGGGCGCTTGTGGAAGAAGTCGTAATGCTTGCCGGCCAGCACCTCCTCGTCGAACCAGAGGCTTCGCGCCACCAGGGCCGGATCGGGCTCGAAGATCGGCGCGAGGCCCACGGCCGCCAGGGCAGCGTCGAAGCGCTGCATGACGAAGGCGTCGATGACCTCGCGCGGCAGGAAGTCGAGCTCGCCCGCCTCCAGGATCCAGTCGAGCACGATCGTCTCGGCCGCGTAGGCGTCGCGGCACGCCGAGGCCACGCGCGCGTCGAAGTCGGCGTCGAACCAACCGGGGTTCTCCTCGCGCAGGAGCCTCACGAGGTGGTAGCCGAACTGGCCGTGGAGCTGCTCCTCCTTGCTGGTCGCCTCCACGATGTTGGCGACGCCCTTGAACAGGTTCTTGTGCCTGTCGAACGCCTTCATGATCAGGAACTGGCTGAAGAGGCTCACGTGCTCGGTGAAGGCGCTGAACAGGAGGAGCTCGAGCGCCGCCTCGCGCCCCGCCTCCGCGCCCGCCGCCTGCCGCGGCCGGGCAAGGTGCGCGTCGAGCAGGTCGAGGCGCGCACGCAGCGGGCTGGCGTCCAGGCGCGCGAACTCGCCGTTCAGGCCCAGGACGTCGAGCAGGTGCGCGTACGCGTCCTGGTGCCTGACCTCGCTCTCCGCGAACGTGTACCCGACGGCGCCGATCTCGGGCTTCGGGTAGCGCTTGTGGAGGTCGCCCCAGAACGTCTTGACGGCCACCTCCACCTGCGAGATCGCCAGCATGGCGTTCTTGATGGCGCTCCTTTCCACCTCAGTCACGCGGGCGTGGAAGTCGTGGACGTCCTCGGTGAGGTTGTACTCGGTGTGGAGCCAGTAGGAGTGCCTGATGGCGTCGCGGTAGTCGAGGAGCTCCGGGTACTCGGCGGGCCGCAGCTCGCGACGGGGGACGTCGAGGCGCCTGCCGCCCGTCGTCGCGGCGCCGACCACGGCCCCGCTCACGCCTCGCAGCTCGAGCACACGAGGAGGTCGCGGTTGAACGCCTGGGCGGCGTTGATGCTGTGCTGGTAGTAGAGGCTCTTCACGCCCCGGCGCCACGCCTCCAGGTGGAGCGCGTTCAGGTCCTTCGTGGGCGTGGCCGGATGCACCATCAGGTTGAGCGACTGCCCCTGGTCGATGTACTCCTGCCGCTGCCCGGCCTGCACGACCAGGTCGAGCTGGCTCACCTCCGAGAACGTGGCGAAGACGGCCTTCTCCTCGTCGTCCAGTGAGTCGAGGTGCTGGACGCTGCCGTCGTGCTCGAGGACGCTGCGCCACACGGCGGGGGTGTCGGCGTCGCGCTCGGCCAGGAGCGCCTGCAGCGCGGGGTTGCGGTAGGTGGTGACGGACTTGGCGAGGTCGCGGACGTAGTAGTTGGAGCGGAGCGGTTCGATCGACTGCGACACCTGCCCGAGGATGAACGAGCTGGAGGTGGTGGGCGCGACGGCCATGAGGGTGGCATTGCGGCGCCCGTAGCCCTCGAGCAGCGCCGGTTCGCCGTAGCGCCGGGCCAGCTCGGCGCTGGCGCCGTCGGCCGCCTCGCGGACCGTCTTGAAGACCCGCTTGTTGAGCGCGGCGGCGGTCAGGCTGCCGAGGGCAACGAACCGCGCCTGGAGGTAGCTGTGCCACCCCAGCACGCCCAGCCCGAGCGCGCGGTGGCGCTCCGCGAAGCGGCGGGCCCGCGCCAGGTGCGGCAGGGTGGCGGCCTTGGCGATGAACTCGCTCATGACGGCGTCGAGGAAGTACACGAGCGTGGCCACCGCGTCGGTGTCCTGCCACTCGTCGAAGTGGAGCAGGTTCATGCTGGAGAGGCAGCAGACGAACGACTCGTCCTCGCTCACGGGCAGGGCGATCTCGCTGCAGAGGTTGCTGGAGCGGATGGGCAGGCCGCGGTCGCGGTAGACGTCGGCGGCGCCCCTGTTCGTGTTGCCTTCGAACAGCACGTAGGGTAGCCCCACCTCGCTGCGCTTCTGCAGCACGCGCGCCCACAGCTCGCGCTTGTCGCGGTCGCCAGCGATCATGGCCTCGAGCCAGGCGTCGCCCACGGTGACGCCGAAGAAGAGGTTCTGGATGAGGTTGCCGTCGGAACGGATCTCGAGGAACTCGCGGACGTCGGGGTGGTCGATGGGCAGGTAGGCAGCGAAGGAGCCGCGGCGCGTGGCGCCCTGCTTGGTGACGTCGATGAGGGTGTCGAAGAGGCGCATGAAGTTCACGGCGCCCTCCGACTGGCCGTTGTGGCGGATGGGGCTACCCCGGCCCCGGAGGTCGCCGAAGTAGGCGCTCGTCCCACCCCCGTACTTGCTCATCATGCCGACCTCGGCGGCCGCCCCCAGGATGCCCTCCATGCTGTCGGGCACGTAAGTTCCGAAGCAGGATATCGGGAGCCCGCGGTCGAGGCCGAAGTTCGCCCACACGGGCGACGCCAGGGAGTACCAGCCGCGCCCCAGGTAATCGAGGAAGCGCTCGGCGAAGCCCGGCATGCCTGGCAGGAGCTCCTCGGCGCGCTGGGCGATCTGGCGCAGGCGCGCCTCCGGCGTGACGCCCGGCAGGAGGTAGCCGCCGGCGAGGAACTCGCGGCTCTGTTGGTTGAGCCACGCGAACGGCTGCCTCGCGGCGCGCGCCGCGCCGCGCCGCGGCCGCGCCGGCCGGGAGGGCGCCGGCCCGCCGAGGTGCACGGGGTCGTTCGTCGTCTTGTCAGTGTGGAGCACGGCTTACCGCCTTCCGCCCTTCCGTCGAGGGCAACGGGACTCACCGTGCAGCGGGTAGCCGGGCTCGGCGCCATGGTGGCGGCCTTACCGTTGCGGGACAGCGCTGGACTCTCACCAGCTTCCCCCACCGCCCATTCGGGGCGGTCCCGGCGCGCTTGGGTCGCGCCGCCGGGCTCTGCGCGGTCACGTACTACTTAAAGGAGCACGCTCCGCGCAGCATACAACATCTTGTAGGGCGGGCCGGCCTCAGTCGCGCGAGCCCAGGAACATCGAGAGGTAGTAGAGCAGGTACATGACGGAAGCCGCCGCGGCGGCCACATAGGTGAGGGCGGCGGCGTTGAGGACCTGCTTCGTGCCGGCGACCTCGCCGCTGGTCGCCAGGCCCAGGCGCGCGAGCTCCGCCCCGGCGCGTCGGCTGGCGTCGTACTCCACGGGCAACGTGACGACCTGGAAGAGGACGGCCAGTCCGAATAGCACGATGCCAAGTTGGATCATGCCCATGGCGCCGAGCATGGCGCCCAGGACGATGATCCACGGCGCGAAGCGCGACCCGATGTTGGCGGCCGGCACGAGCGCCGTGCGGAACCGCAGGGGCGCGTAGGCGTGGGCGTGCTGGATGGCGTGCCCGACCTCGTGCGCCGCCACGGCGTGCGCGGCCACGCTGGCACCGCGGTGGTTGACGGCCGACAGGCGCACCACCCTGTGCGACGGATCGTAATGGTCGGTGAGTTGACCCGGCACCTCCTCGATGCTTACGTCGGTGAGGCCGTTGGCGTCGAGGATGGCGCGGGCGGTCTGCGCGCCCGTGAGCCCCGACACGGTGGGCGCCGCCTGCCAGCGGGCGTAGGTGTTGCGCAGGTATAGCTGCACCAGCACGGTGGCGGCCATCGTCACTATGAAGATCAGCAACATGCGAGTCGTCTCCTCCGCGTGCGCCGGGCGGCGGACCGGAGCGGTCGTCCGGCCCTCCGCGGGGCGCCACCAACGAGGGTACACGCTCGTCGGCCCCGCGGCATGAGTCCGCGCGACCGGGCCGGTTCGGCCACGGTTAGACCGCACATACGGCAACGGAACACCCCACCGGCGCGGTAGCGCACCCCACTGCGACCAACATCGCGGATGTGGGCCGCACCGCGGGCAGATGTGGGGCAGATGTGGGGTCTAAAGTCCCTAGGCCCCCTTCCGCGACGCTCCTAATGTGGACGGAACGGTCCAGGATGGACGTTCACAACATGGAGGTGTCCGGATGTTCGGTGCAAGACGCTCTGGCCGCGCCCTTTCGCGGTCCCCGCTACTGATGCTGCTCGCCGCGCTCGCGCTGGTGGCGGCGGCGGCCTTCGCCCAAGAGGCCAAGGAGCTCCCCAAGGGGATCGGCCCCATCCAGGAGCTCGTGCTCCCCGACACGATCGACGACGCCCTCGCCGCCGAGGGCGAGGCGACCTTCGTCGCCTTCTGCTCCGCCTGCCACAAGTTCGGCGAGCGCTACGTGGGACCCGACATGGCGGGCGTCACCGTGCGGCGCTCCCCCGAGTGGATCATGAACATGATCCTCAACACGAACGAGATGATCTTCCAAGACGAGACTGCCTACGAGCTCCTCGCCGAGTACATGACGCCCATGGCGCAACTCCCCCTCACGGAAGAGCAGGTCCGCGGCATCCTCGAGTACTTCCGCCAGGTCGATAGGGACCTGGGGCTCTGACGACTCGAGACCAGCGACCTAGTTCGAGCGCAAAAGGAGTGGAACGATGAAGAAACGCAGGTTGGTCCTAGTGTTGCTGGGCTTCGCCGTCCTCGCGGCCGGTCTGGTGCTGGCGCAAGGTGCACGGAACCAGGCGCGCACGGCGAGCGACGCCGCGAGCCGCACCTTCGTGCCGCCGGGCGAGCACGACGAGTTCTACGGCTTCTTCTCCGGCGGCTTCAACGGGCAGCTCAGCGTGGTCGGCCTGCCTTCCGGGCGCACGATCAAGAACATCCCGGTCTTCTCCCAGTACGGCGAGAACGGCTACGGCTACTCGGAAGAGACCAAGGCCTTCATGAACACCTCGCACGGCCCCGTCTACTGGGACGACTCGCACCACCCCGAGCTCTCCATGACCAACGGGGTGCCTGACGGTCGCTGGATCTTCATCAACGGCAACAACACCCCGCGCATCGCCAGGATCGACCTCTCCACCTTCGAGACGGTCGAGATCATCGAGATCCCCAACATCGCCGGCAACCACCCCTCGCCATTCACCACCATGAACAGCGAGTACGTCGTGGCCGGCACGCGCTTCAGCGTGCCCGTCCCGCAGCGCGACATGCCGATCGCCGACTACAAGGGCAACTTCAAGGGCATGCTCACCTTCGTGTCGGTCGAACCCACCTCTGGCGAGATGGACGTGGCGTTCCAGATCATGATGCCGGGCTTCGACTACGACCTGGCGCACTGCGGCAAGGGCCCCTCGGCCGACTGGTGCTTCTTCTCGTCCTACAACAGCGAGGAGTCCCACACCCTGCTCGAGGTGAACGCCTCGCAGCACGACAAGGACTTCGTCACGGCCGTCAACTGGCGCCGCGCCGAGCAGTGCGTCGCCGAGGGCCTGGCCACCGACTTCCCGTCGTACTACGCCCGCAACCGCCTGAACGAGAAGACCCACACCGCCGAGACGACCTGGGGCGACAGCGTCAAGGTCCTCCAGCCCGAGGACTGCTCGGACCTCGTGTACTTCCTGCCCACGCCCAAGTCGCCGCACGGCGTGGACGTCGACCCGACGGGCAGGTTCATCGTCCCTGGCGGCAAGCTCTCCGCCACCATCGCCGTCCACAGCTTCGAGAAGATGCTCGCCGCCATCGAGGGCAAGAAGTTCGAGGGCGAGTCGTACGGCGTGCCCATCCTCGCGTTCGACGAGATCGTGGCCGGCCAGGTGGAGCGCGCCTGCTTGGGTCCGCTACACAACGAGTTCGACAGCAAGGGCAACGTCTACTCCAGCTGCTTCATCACCTCCGAGATCATCAAGTGGAACCTCAAGGACTTCCAGGTCACCGACCGCATCCCCGTCTACTACTCCATCGGTCACCTGATGATCCCCGGCGGCGACAGCATGAAGCCGTGGGACACGTACGTGGTGGCGCTCAACAAGATCACCAAGGACCGCTACCTCCCGACCGGCCCCGAGCTCACCCAGTCGGCGCAGCTCATCGACATCAACGGCAACACCATGCAGATGCTCCTCGACTTCCCGACGCTGGGCGAGCCGCACTACGCCCAGGCCCTACCGGCCGAGCTCGTGGCGCCCAACAGCAAGCTCATCTACGACCTGGCCGCCAACGAGCACCCGTACGTCGTGAAGAGCGAGGCCGAGACGAAGGTCGTGCGTGACGGCACCGACGTGCACGTCTACATGAGCTCCATCCGCTCGCACTTCGCGCCCGACAACATCGAGGGCGTCAAGGTCGGCGACACCGTCTACTGGCACGTCACCAACCTCGAACAGGACTGGGACGTCCCCCACGGCTTCGCCGTCCAGGGCATGCAGGACGCCAACATCCTGATCAAGCCCGGCCAGACCCTCACCGTCACCTGGAAGCCCACCAAGGAGGGCGTCTACCCCTTCTACTGCACCGACTTCTGCTCGGCGCTGCACCAGGAGATGCAGGGCTACGTGCGCGTGTCGCCCGCGGACTCGGACGTGCCCCTCACCTGGAGCCTAGGCCTCTGACCCCACCCGCGGCGCGCCGCTAGCGGCGCGCCGCCACTCTCGCCGGCTGCCGTCCATCCTGACGCGTAATCGCAGCCGGACACCTCGGGCCCGGTCCGGTCTCACGGCCCGACCGGGCCCACCGACGCCGCCACCCGCCGGCGGCAGGCCACAAGGAAGGAACCTCATGCGTTCACGCCGACGCCAGCTCTCGTGGCCGGTCAGCGTGCTGATCGCCCTGATCGCCCTCGTCCCGATCTTCACGTTCGTGTCGCCCCTGTGGCACTACTACTTCGAGGCGCCACAGTACCCCGAGGGCTTGCCCATGCAGATCTGGGCCAACGCCCTCACCGGCCGGGTCGACCTCATCAACGGCCTCAACCACTACGTCGGCTTCATGACCCTCGACGCGGCCGACTTCTGGGAGCTCAAGGCCCTACCCATCCTGATCTCGTTGGTCACGGCGTTCGGCCTGGCCGCCGCCATCGTGGGCCGCAAGCGCGTCTTCCAGGCGTGGGTGGCCTACTACGCTCTCTTCGCCGTGCTCGCCCTCGCCGACTTCGCGCGCTGGCTCTACAAGTTCGGTCACACCGTCGACCCGAAGGCCGCCATCACCATGGAGGGCTACACCCCGCCCATGCTGGGCACCAGCATCTTCATGAACTTCTACATCACCGCCTGGCCGGGTTGGGGCGGCGTGGCGTTGGCGGGCGGGCTCGTCGCCGCCGTCGCCCTGTTGGCCGTCATGTGGTGGCGCGACCGCATCAAGGCGCGGCGCGCCGTCGCGGCTGCCGCGGTGGCCGGGGCGCTGCTCCTCGCCGGCTGCTCGGCGCCCAAACCCGCCGCCGTCGTCCTCGGCCAGGACATGTGCGCCGCCTGCAACATGGTCGTGTCCGACGCCCGCTTCACCTCGCAGGTGGTGACCACGACCGGCAAGGTCTACAAGTTCGACTCGGTCGAATGCATGGTGGCGTTCCTCATGGAGGGCCACGTGGCCAAGGATCAGGTTCACTCCACCTGGGTGACCGACTACCTCAGGCCCGGCACCTGGCTCAAGGCAGAGGAGGCGCGCTACCTGCAGAGCGTGAAGGTCCGCAGCCCCATGGGCCTCAACCTGTCGGCGTACAAGACCCTTGGCGACCTCGAGAACGTGCGCGCCGAGGCCAACGGCATCGAGCGGCGCTACGCGGACCTGCCCGCCATCCTGATGGAAGCCGGCTTCCTGGAGCGGCTGGCGGGCAGCGGCCACGGTCACATGGCGCCGGCTGGCATGGACGCGGCTCCCGCGGTCGAGGGCGCCCACCCTTGACGACCCGGGTCCGGCGCTCGCGGGCGCGCAGGGCCGCCGGCCTGCCGCCGGCGCTCCTGGGCGCGGTCCTCGTGGCGCTGGCGCTGGGTCAGGCGCAGGCGCGGACGCTCGAGGTGTGCGCGAGTTGCGCCTACCCGACCGTGGCGGGCGCCCTGGCGGCCGCCGACGACGGCGACACGGTCGTCGTCAAGGCGGGCACCTACCGCGAGGGCCCGCTTACCATCACCAAGAGCATCACCCTCGTTGGCGAGGACTGGCCGGTGCTGGACGGCGAGCTGACGCACGCCATCCTCACCGTCGACGCCGACGACGTCGTCGTGCGCGGCCTGGTGCTGCGCGACTCAGGTCGCTCGCACGTGACCGACGTGGCGGCGCTTCGCGTCGAGGAGGTGGAGCGCTGCCTGATCGAGGACAACCGGGTGGAGGACGCCTTCTTCGGCATCTACTTCGCCAAGTCCATCGGCTGCACGGTGCGTGGAAACAGCGTGATCGGCCACGGCGAGCTCGAGGCGTACACGGGCAACGCCATCCAGGGCTGGAACGCCACCTATCTGACGATCGAGAACAACTATGTAAGCGGCCACCGCGACGGCATCTACCTCGAGTTCGCCCGCGGCGCCCACGTGAGAGGTAACGTCAGCGAGAAGAACCTCCGCTACGGCCTGCACTTCATGTTCTCCCACGAGTCGCGCTTCGAGGACAACACCTTCAGGGAGAACGGCGCCGGCGTGGCCGTCATGTACTCGAAGAAGATCGACATGAGCGGCAACCGCTTCCTGGAGAACTGGGGCGCCGCCGCCTACGGCCTCCTCCTCAAGGAGATAGACGACTCGGTCGTGACGGGGAACCTATTCGAGCGGAACTCGGCCGCCGTCTACATCGACGGCTCCAACCGTACCGACCTGACGCGCAACGACTTCGTCAGGAACGGTTACGCCCTGCGGGTGCTCTCCAACTCGATGGGCATGCGCGTGATGTACAACAACTTCATCGGCAACACCTTCGACGTCATCACGAACGCCAACCGCTCGTACAACTCGTTCCTCGAGAACTACTGGGACGCCTACGAGGGCTACGACCTGAACCGCGACGGGGTCGGCGACGTGCCGTTCCGGCCGGTGCGCCTCTTCTCGATGACCGTGCAGTCGTTCCCGCAGTCGATGATCCTGCTGCGGAGCCCGCTCTCGCAGGTCATGGACTACGCCGAGAGGCTACTGCCTATCATCACACCGAAGGCCATCGAGGACGATAGGCCGCTCATGGGGAGGCTCAGATGGTCACCGTCGACGCCCTGAACAAGAGCTTCGGCAAGCTCCGAGTTCTCAAGGGGGTCAGCGCCAGGTTCGAACCGGGACGCGTCACGGCCGTCATCGGCCCGAACGCCTCCGGCAAGACCACCCTCATGAAGTCGATCCTCGGGCTGGTGTTGCCTGACGCCGGCACCGTCACGATAGGCGGGGAGGACGTCCGCAACAACCCCGCCTCCCGCAGGCGCGTCGGTTACATGCCGCAGGAGCCGCGCTTCCCCGACAACCTCAAGGTCAGCGAGCTGTTCGCGTTCGTGCAGGACCTGCGCGGCGAGCAGCCCGCCGGCCTGACGGCCCTCATCGACCGCTTCGAGCTCAGGCCCCACCTCAACAAGCCGCTGCGGGTCCTGTCGGGCGGCACCAAGCAGAAGGCCAGCGCCGTCCTCACCTTCCTGTTCTCGCCCGACGTCCTCCTCCTGGACGAACCGAGCGCCGGCCTCGACCCGGTGGCCAGCAGCCGCCTCAAGGACCTCATCCTCGAGGAACGCGAGCGCGGCGTGGCCATCATCCTCACCTCACACGTCATGAGCGAGCTGGAGGAGCTCACCGACGAGGTCCTCTTCCTGCTCGAGGGCACCGTGCGCTACCGCGGCAGCCTCGAGGCCATCCGCGAGGCCACCGGGGAACGCCGCCTGGAGCGCGCCATCGCCAAGGTGATGACGGGCGAGGTCGAGCTGAGTCCAGAGCAGGCGCCCCGCGCCGAGGAGCACGCCGCATGAACACGACCGTGAAGGTCATGAAGTACGCCTTCTTCGACCTGCTGCGCAGCCGCTGGATGCTCATCTACACCCTGTTCTTCCTGGCGGCGACGGGCGGCCTCCTCTACTTCGGCGACGACGCCGCCCAGGCGGCCCTCAGCTCGCTCAACCTGGTGCTGCTCGTCATCCCGCTCGTGTCGCTCATGCTCGGCATGAACCACTACTACTACACGCGCGACTTCGTGCAGCTGATCCTCACGCAACCCGTGTCGCGCCCCAGCGTGTTCGTGGGCCAGTACGCGGGCGTGGCTCTGCCGCTGGCGGGCGCCTTCGTGCTCGGCACGGGCGTGCCGTTCCTCGTCTACGGCCTGAGCAACCGCCTCGACACCCCCATGGTGGCGAGCCTCCTCGGCGCCGGCGCCCTCATCAGCCTCGTGTTCACGGCGCTGGCCTTCTGGCTCGGCCTGGCCAACGAGGAGCGCGCCCGCGCGCTCGGCCTGGCGCTCGCCATCTGGTTGGCGCTCACCGTCGTCTACGACGGGCTCGTCCTCTACTTCATCGTGGTGGCGCAGGCCTACCCGATCGAGGGCGCCGTCATCGCGCTGAGCCTCCTCAACCCCATCGACCTCTCGCGCATCCTCGTCCTGCTGCAGCTCGACACGGCCGCGCTCATGGGCTACACGGGGGCGCTCTTCCGAACGTTCCTCGGGAGCGCCACGGGCGCGCTCGTGGCGATCGGCGCGCTTCTCGCGTGGGTGGCGGCGCCCGTAGCGCTGGGGCTGCTGGCCTTCAGGCGAAAGAACTTCTAGCCGCGAGGGCGCTCAAGGCCGGCGGGGCCTCACCGTCAGCGTCTGAGCGAAGGTACCGAGCGGGCCGGCCTCGTCGTGGATGACGCTCTGCGTCAGTCCGGCACCGGTGGGCCCGAACGACGCGGTCGTGTCGAGGCCCGTGAGCTCGCCGACCGGTCGCCTGAAGAGGTGAGCCGTGAGGTCGAGGTTGGGGAAGAGGACCTCCTCGGGCGCCTCGCGCGCCGCGATGCCGTTGGCGACGTCGACGAGCCTGAGCATGTGCGCCGTCGCGCTCACGCTCTCCCCTTCCAGCAACGCCACGTCGCCGCGCAGCCAGAACTGCACCCGCCCCTTGCCGAGGTCGCGGCGCCAGATCTGCGCCGAGCGCACGAAGCCGCCCGGCCAGGCGGCGGCCATGCCCCAGCTCCGCATCTCGTCGCGGGGCGGCATGGCCGCGAACGCCGAACCGGCCACGCTCGCCGTGTCGTAACGCGCCGCCAGCCAGGCGCGCGCCACGACGGCCGCGCGGCCGCCCTGGCTCAACCTGGCCTCGACCAACTCGATCGTCTTACCGGGCCGCAGCACCGCGACCTCGACGTCCACGCTCGTCATAGGCATGGTGCCGAGGATGTCGCACGACAGGCGCGTCAGCCCCAGCTCGTCGCCGCGCCTGGCCGCGTGATCGGCCTCCACCAGGTGGGCCAGGAGGCCGATGGCGGGCGCGATGTGCTGCTCGTTCGGATCCCAGCCCCCGCCCACGTGGACGGTGGGGCGGAAGCGCGTGGCGGACTCCCGCACGAAGTAGGCGGCGGGATCGACGTCGGGCGCCACCGTCACCTGGCGGGACCGCCCCGGACCGGCAGGCGCATCAGAGCTTGCCCCGCTTGAGGTCGGTCAGGTAGTTGAGCATGTCCACCTCGGTGACCTCGCCCACGTGAGTCAGGACGTGCCCGCCGGCCGCGTCGAAGAACAGCGTCACCGGCAACCCCATCGCCTCGAACTCCTCCGAGAGCCGGCTGCTCGCGTCCAGCAGGACGCCGCCGATCTCGAGCTCGGGCCGCTCGTCGAGGTAGGCCTGCACCGTGCCCCTGTCCTCGCCCTGGTCGGCGAAGTAGAAGCGTACGCCGGGGTTGGCGCGGGCGGCTGCCGCCAACATGGGCAGCTCGCGCCTGCAGGGCGGGCACCAGGTGGCCCACAGGTTGATGACGGTGGGTTGCCCGGCCGCCGCGCCGAGCGCCACCTCGCCCCCCTCGAGGCGCTCGAGCGTGAGGTCCGGCAGGTACTTGGCGTGACCCGGCGCGGGCCGCAGCAGGAACCAGGCGGTGGTGGCGGCAAGGCAGCCCACCACGAGAGCCCACACCAGTCGCCGGTCACGTCGCTTGGGAACCGCCACGCCGCATCTTACCGGCGACCGCCGGCCGGGCGCGAACCGGCTCGCTCCGGCCGCGGCCCCTGCGCCAGCGGGACGCCCGCGCCAGCGGGACGCCCGCGCCACCGAGACGCCCGCGCTAGCGGACGCCCGCGCTAGCGGACGCCCGCGCTAGCGGGACACCCGCGCCGCCCCTCAGCCCCCTGCGCCGCCCGACAGGCGCCAGGCCAGGCCGAAGATGAACAGGAAAGAGCCGAAGGCGAACATCATCATCCCCTCGAAGAGGCTCGCCACGCGCGGGAAATCGGCCGCCTCGAGGCGACTGACGCCGGCAGGCGGGTTCACGCCCCGAGCCGCGAAGAAGAAGTAGAGAAGGAGGCCCGACCCAACGAGCAGGCCCGCGCCGAAGATCAAGATGATGGTGCCCATCGTGCTCCTCCTCGCGTGCGCTCGACGAACTGGCGGCCACCGCGTGATCGGGACGGCGGCGCCGGCGAGGCGCCCCCACACGCCGCGTGCCACGCGGACCGCCCGTCGGCACGCCGATGATTCCCCAAACCTATGCCCGCTCCCGGCGCCCGCCTGTGGCGGTCGTCACTTCGCGCAGGCGGCGCGGCACGCGGTGCCCTCGAGTGGCACCCCGCCGCGCCACTCTGCTACTCTGCCATCCAACGCATCCGCCGCGGCGGGCCGCGACGTGCGGGGCCGCCCAACCGCGACCGCACCGGGGCGGCATGGTCGTCGCAGACCGACCTTGGGGAGGGCGGGTCCGCCATGAGCAGTGAGCGCAGCGAGAGGTTCGCCCGGCTGAGCCGGGACGGTTTCGACGTCCTGGTGGTCGGCGGGGGAGCCACCGGCACGGGCATCGCGTTGGAGGCCGCCTCGCGCGGCCTGAAGACGGCGCTGCTGGAGCGGCACGACTTCTCGTCGGGCACCAGCAGCCGCAGCACCAAGCTCGTGCACGGCGGCGTGCGCTACCTCGAGCAGGCCGTGAAGCACGCCGACCGCTCGCAGTTCCACCTGGTGCGCGAGGCGCTGCGGGAGCGCGCCATCCTCCTGCGCAACGCCCCGCACCTCGCACACCCGCTGGCGCTCCTCACGCCCATCTACGGGGCGCTCGAGCTGCCCTACTACTTCACGGGCCTGAAGCTCTACGACATGCTGGCGGGCCGCGCCAACCTCCAACCGAGCCGCCTCGTCAACCGCGACCAGGCGGTGGAGCGGTTCCCGATGCTCAAACAGACGGGCCTGAAGGGCGCCGTCGAGTACCACGACGGCCAGTTCGACGACGCCCGCATGAACGTCACGCTCGCCCTGACGGCGGCGCGCGAGGGCGCACTCGTCCTCAACTACGTGGGCGTGACGGAGCTGACGAAGGCCGAGGGGCGCGTGACGGGGGTCGTGGCGCAGGGGGCGCTCGACGGCGACCCGGGGCCGCTCGAGGTGCGGGCCCGCGTGGTGGTGAACGCGACCGGGCCGTTCGTCGACGAGCTGCGCCGCCTCGACGAGCCCGGCACCGATCCCATCCTGGAGACGAGCTCGGGCATCCACATCGTGCTGCCGTCGCGCTTCAGCCCGCCCGGCACGGGCCTACTCATCCCCAAGACCGAGGACGGCCGCGTGCTGTTCCTCCTCCCGTGGCTCGGGCACACGTTGGTTGGCACCACCGACAACCCCGCGCCGGTCGAAGAGGACCCGCCCGCGTCCGAAGCGGACGTCGAGTACATCCTGAGGCACGTGCGCAACTACTTCGACCTGCCGGTGGAGCGCGCGGACGTGTCGGCGGCCTGGTCGGGGTTGCGCCCCCTCGTGCAGCAGGACGCGGTCGGCAGGGTCGGCGGGGAGGACGTCACCCATCACGGCGCCAAGCGCCCCCAGGGGGGCGGGACGGCGCGCATCTCGCGCGATCACACGATCTTGGTGAGCGCCAGCGGGCTGGTGACCGTCACCGGCGGCAAGTGGACGACGTACCGGCGCATGGCGGAGGACGCCGTCGCCGTGGTCGTGAGCCACGCCGAGCTGACGCCGTCTCGCGAGAGCGTGACGGCTCACCTCGAGCTCGTCGGCGCCGCCGGCTTCGTGGAGGACGGGGGCGCGCCGTTGGCTAAGGAGTTCGGCCTGGCGCCAGACGTGGCCGCCCACCTGGCGCGGGCGTACGGCGACCGGGCGCCCGCGGTGGCACGCCTGGCCGCCGACGGCTTGGGCGCGCGCCTCGCGCCGGCGCACCCGTATGTCGAGGCGGAGGTCGTGCACGCGCGCGACCACGAGTTCGCGCACACGGCGGACGACGTGTTGCGGCGGCGGACGCGTCTCGGTTTCCTCGACGAGGCCGCCGCCGAGGCCGCCAGGGGACGGGTGGAGGAACTCCTCCGCCCCTGACGGCCGGTACGGACGAGCGTCAGGCCTTGGTCGCGCCGCCCCTCAAGGCCCCCAGGATGGCCGTGAGGATCGCTCCGCCCGCGCCGCCCCCGACGATGCTGCTGATGATGCCCATGAGGTCGGTGCCGCTGCTGCCGCCGACGCCGAGCACCCCGAGGAGCTGACCGCCGCCCAGGCCGCCAAGCGCGCCGACCACGGAGTTGAGGGTCGGCCCGAGCGACCCCTTCTTGGCGCCGGCGCCCGCGAGGTTACCGCCGACCAGACCCGCCACTACCTGGATGATCACGGGGAGCCACGTTTCCATCTCGTCCACCTCCGAGGGGGACGCCGCCGGCGGATCGACGCGCTAGCGCGCCGCTCGGCGGGATCCCTGGCGCCAGGCTGCGGTCGATCGGTGGCGCCGCCCGCATAACGGTGGACCACCACGATCGCGTAACGCTCTGGACGCTCCACTCTAAGCCAAGCGCCGGGTCAACGTGAGTGTCGGCTGAGAACCGTAGGTGAACCCGTCGCGCTCAGGCTTCGCCGCGCGCGACGTCCATCGCCGCCACCTTGCGCAGGGGCAGCCCCGGTACGAAGACGATGAGCGCGGAGCCGAGCAGCAAGATGGCGAAGCTGACCTGGAAGAGCCGCCTGATGGCCACCGCGAACCCTTGGTCGATGCCGCGTTTGAAGCCCTCCCCGACCGCCTGGAGGTGGTCCTGCAGGGCGCTCATGACCGGCGGCAGCTGCGCGGCGCGCTCGGCGGGGCCCAGGTGCGGCGCTCGCTCCGCGAACTCGCGCACCGCGGCCGGTAGCGTGGCGTCGGCCGCCAGCGACTCCGCCGCGGCGACGTCGCCCCCCGCGGCGGCCTGGACGCGCCCGGCCACCGCCTCGAAGGCCGCCCGCAGTTCGGCCTGCAGGTCGACCGCGCCGGAGGCCGCGCCGCCGGCCTCGCCGCCGGCGCCGACGAGGGAGTTGAGGTCGAAGGCGTGGTCGACGCCGGGCACGGTAGGCACGTACTTCGGGACCTCGCGCTGCACCCCCATGGTGAGGAGCGTGCCGAACACGGCGAGGCCGATGACCGAGCCGATCTGCCTGAAGAACTGGCTGGCGCTGGTGGCCACGCCCATCCGCGCGAACGGCACGGAGTTCTGCACGGCGAGGGTGAAGAGGCTCTGCGCCGGCCCCAGGCCGACGCCCACGATCACCATGCGCCAGCCGAGGCCGAAGAGCGTGGAGTCCAGGCTGATGTCGGTGAGGAGCAGCGCGCCCACGAGCAGGATGACGGAGCCACCCAGCATGATCGGCTTGTAGCGGCCGGTCCTCGTGACGAGCAGCCCCGCCAGGAACGAGCTCACGATCATGCCGCTCATGAGCGGCAGCAGCGTGAACCCGGAGTTGGTGGCCGACACGCCCAGCACGAGCTGCATGAAGAGCGGCAGGAACATCACGATCCCAAGGAACGCCACGTTGATGACGAACGAGGCGAGGTTGGCGGTCGTGAACACGCGGATGCGGAAGAGGTCGAGCGGCAGCATCGGGTCGCTCACGCGGGCCTCCACCAGCACGAACGCCAGGAGCGACAGCGCCGAGAAGGCGAGCATGGCGACGATGACGGGCGACCCCCACGGGTAGGTGGTGCCAGCCCACGTGAGGGCGAGGAGCATGGGCACGAAGGTGGTGACGATGAGCGCCGCCCCCATCAGGTCCAGCCTCCCCTTGCGCCCGGCCGCGGGCAGAGCGGGCATGATGCGCGCGATCATGAAGAGCGCCAGCAGGCCGACGGGCAGGTTGACGTAGAACACCCAGCGCCAGCCGGCGATGCTCATGCCGAGGAGGCTGGTCTCGCCCATGTCCGTGAAGAAGCCGCCGACCAGCGGGCCAAGCACAGCGGCGAGGCCGAAGACGCCGCCGAACAGCCCCTGGTACTTGCCCCTCTCGGCCGCCGGGATCATGTCGGCGATGATGGCGAAGGCGCTGGAGAAGAGCGCCGCTCCTCCCAGCCCCTGCAGGGCCCGGAACGCCACGAGCTGCGTCATGCCGCCGCCGAGGAGGGGGAGGTCGCCGAACTCGCCCGCCAGCCCGCTCAGCGCCGAGCCGAGCAGGAAGATGACGACGCCGACGACGAGGATGGGCTTGCGTCCGAAGTCGTCGGAGAGCTTGCCGTAGATGGGCACCATCACCGTCGACGCCAGCAGGTAGGCGGTGGTCACCCAAGTGTAGAGGTTGAGGCCCCCGAGGTGCTCGATGATGCGGGGCATGGCGGTCGAGACGATGGTCTGGTCGAGCGCCCCGAGCAGGAACACGACGAGCAGCGCCGCGAACGTCAGGTTCCGCTCGCGCGCCGTGAAGCCGGCGCCGTTCCGGGCGGCGGGGCGCGGGCTGGCCGGTAGCGGCGCGGTGGTGGTCTGGTTCACGGTCCTCCGGGGCGCCGCCCGGCCGCGGGTCGCGGCGGCGGCGCAAGGGGAGGATTATAGCGCGCCGCCTATGATCCCGGCGTCGCACCCAGGCCCCGGTAGGGTTCACTCACGAGATGACCCGCGCGAACCTGGGCGCCATCGCCCCGAACCGCCCGCGTCGCCGCGGCCTTACGACCGGAGCCGGCCCGCCGGGCCGCGAGCATTAGCCACGACGCGGGCCGGTCGCCAGAGGCGGCGACCGGCCCGAACGCGCAGCGAGGCTAGCGCCTACTTGATGGCGTCGTAGATGCTGGGATCGACGACTTCGTCCCAGGTGTAGGCGTTGTTGATGAGACCGACGTCCACGAGCAGCGCCACGGAGCGCTCGAACGCGTCGCGGTCGAGGGAGCCGACGGCGGTGTCGGGCGTGGGCTTGACCAGCTTGGCGACCTCGGCCATCTGCCAGGTCTGGTGGATGAGGGGGCTCTGGCGGCTGCCGGAGCCGGCGCAGGTGTCGCCGCAGAACTTGAGGACGATGCCGACGGCCTCGTCCTGGTTGGCGACTGCGTACTCCCAGCCGCGGATTGACGCGCGCAGGAAGCGCTCGGCGACCTCGCGACCGCTCAGGCCCGAGCCCTTGAAGTTCGTGCTGGCGAGCACCTCGGGGTTGGCGAACACGCTGTCCTCGAGGATGTCGGCGCCGATGGTGGCGGGGTCGAGCACGTTGAGGGTGCTCAGGTCGTAGCCCAGGCCGACGATCTGGTCGAGTTCGTTGTACGTCATGGCGCTGGCCACGTCGACCTCGTTGGGGAAGACGAGCGACGGGTCGAAGGCGTAGACGACGGCGTCGACGTCGGGGTTGGCTACGGTCGGGTCGAGGTTGGACGTGAGACCCGCCTTGGCGAAGACGACCTCGGTCGCGAACTCGTTACCGAAGGCCCACACGCCGACCTTGCGGCCGGCCATGTCGTCGAACGTCTCGATGCCCGAGCTCTTGAGGGCCACGAGACGGTAGCCGGCGCGCTGGTACATCTGACCGATGTAGACGGTCTTCAGGTCCTGGTCGCGCTGGACGAGGATGTTGGCCAGCCAGTCGGTGCCGAAATCCGCGTTGCCGGAGGCCACCGCCACGGCCGGGTTGACGTTGCCGCCGTCGAGCACGGTGACGTCGAGCCCCTCCTCGGCGTAGAACCCCTTGTCCTGGGCCACGAAGTAACCCGCGAACTGCGCTTGCGGGAACCACTTGGACTGGAAGTTGATGGGGATGAGGTTCTGCGCCATCCCGACGGGCAGGCCGAGCATGACTAGGGCGAACAGGCTTACCAGCGTGCGTTTCATTCCTTACCTCCAAGTCGGACTTGCGACTGTGCTGCCGATCGATCACGAGGTGCGGACGGAGCGTTCACATACTCACGACCCCCTCGTCGAGGGGTGCCAAGCAGTCAGCTTGCGCTCCAGGAAGGTGATGGCGGCGTAGAGCGCCATGGAGATGAGGCTCGAGACGAGGATCGCGGCGAAGACGATGTCGAACGCGCCGCGGTGGGCGGAGAGGCTGATGCGCTGACCCAGCCCGTTGGGCGGCCCGGGGATCAGGAACTCCGCCACGATGACGCTGACGATCCCGACGACCACGGCGACCTTGAGCGCGTTGAAGAGGTAGGGCAGGGCGTTGGGCACCCGCAGGGAGAAGAACACGGTCAGCGGCCTGGCGGCGTAGGAGCGCAGCAGCTCGAGCTTGAGCGGGTCGACCAGCGTGAGCCCCTGCACCGTGTTGAGGACGACCGGGAAGAAGGTGACTATCACGACCACTGCGGCCTTGGATTCCCAGTCGACGCCGAGGGCGCGCCCGAGGACGGGCGCGAGGCCCACGATCGGCACGGCCCCGAAGGCGGTGGCGAGCGGCAGGAAGCCGCGCTGCAGGAAGCGGCTGAAGGCGATGGCGCTACCGACGAGGAAGCCGGTAGTCAGGCCGACGGCGAAGCCGAACAGTACCTCCTTGACGAACGTGAGGTAGGCGTCGGCAAGCAGCACCCGCCACGAGCCGAGGAACGCCGTCCAGATGTCGGAGGCGCGCGGGAAGATGCCCTTCGGCACGCGCGAGCCGACGACCAGCCCTTCCCAGGCGAGGAGCACGAGGAACGCCACGGTGCCGGCGGGCACGAGTTCCTGCACGCGGTGCTGCCAGCGCGGGGCGTCGCTCTCGAGCTCTATGACGCTCACGCGGCCGGCCGCGGTGGCGGCGGCGGCGAGGCCGCCAAGGAGGACGAGCCAGTAGCCCCAGCCGGCCGGACCCGGCAGGGCGCGCTGCCCGAGGAGGGCGAGCAGGGCGGCGGCGAGCGCCAGCGGCGTGGCGATGGGGACGGTCCACGGCCCGCCCCAGGCGGCGGGCACCACGGCGGCGCCGAGCACGAGGAGGAGCGCGAGCCCGGAGGTGAGCGGGTTGCCGCCCCCCTCGAGGAGGTACGCCCGCGCCCCGGCCTCGAACGGGCCTGCCAGGCCCGCGAGGGCCGCGACGAGGAGGAGCAGGGTGGGCCAGTGCGGCCGCCAGGCGGCCCTGGCCGCCTCGGCGGGGCCGATCACGGCGAGGTCCGGTTCGACGTCGGTCATCATCTGCGCTCCCACGGGGCGATGAAGCGCTGGAACAGGCCCACGAGCGCCACGAGGCCGATGCCCACGAAGGCGGAGATGAGCAGGAGGATCCAGACGTCCGACACGTTGCCGGCCTGGACCTGGCCCACGATGGCGTAGCCGAGCCCCAGCCGGTTGTTCGACTCCGTCTCGGCCACGAGCGCGCCGACCAGCGCGGCGGCGGCGCCCAGCTTGAGGCTGACGAACAGGTAGGGCACGGCGGCCGGGAAGCGCACCTTCCAGAAGAGCTGGAAGGGCGTGGCCGCGTAGCTCTTCATGAGGTCGATGGAGAGCGGGTCGACGGCACGCAGGCCCGTGACGGTGCCGACCGTGACCGGGAAGAAGGCTATGTACGCCCCGATGATGGCGGCCGGCACCATGCTCGTCTGCACGACGATGCCCGCGTTGCCGAGGAGCAGGATCAGCACGGGGACGAGCGCGATGATGGGAACCGTCTGGGAGGCGATGACCCACGGGAGCAGCGCCCGTTCGAGCGGCCGGATCGCGACGAAGACGATGGCGAGCAGGACCCCGAAGGCGCCGCCGAAGAGGAGCGCGGCGAGCGTGCCGCCGGCCGTGTAGATGGTGGCGCGGATCACGTTGCGCGGGTCGCTGAGCGGGTACGCCCCGAAGAACGGCCCGAGGCGCGCCGCTATCCAGTGCGGAAACGGCATGGGGTGCTGCGGCATGCTGAAGAAGCACTCGAGCGGGGTGGTGCCGCAGGACGGGTGGTCGTAGTAGGTGTATGACGCCGCCCACACCCGGCTGCCCGGTTGGGGCGCCGTCCCCAGCTCGATGATCCCCTTGGCGGGGTCGAGGATGAGGTAGTCGGGGTACTGCCTGAGGGGCGCGTTGCGCACGGGCGGCTTGGCGAACGTGACCGTGGCGCCGTCGCGCGTGTAGTCGCTCCCCTCCAGCGCCTCGACGCCGCCGACCGTGACGACCCCCCGCTCGCTGGCGAAGGTGAAGGTGGCGCGCTGGCCGTCGACGCGTTCTTGCGGCCGCTCGGCCGCCGGGGAGAGTTCGTCGCCGTCGAGCATGATGCGGCGCTCCGCGTCGGACTCGACCAGGGGGGCGTGTTGGAGCTGGAAGACGCGGTTGCTGCCGTCCACCGCGCCGTCGAGCAGTTCCGCCAGGCCGAGTACCGCGCGGGCCGCGCGCGGCGGCGCCGCGCCGGGGTCCGCCAACGCGATTATGGTGCCCGCCGCGTCCAGGAGGGCGTAATCGCCCGTGACGCGCCTCACGGTGGCGTTGAAGGGCGCGGGCGCCGCGAGCTTCACGACGGTGCCATCGGCCTCGAACCCCTCGCCCTCCAGCAGCACGACGTCGTTGACGAGCACCGGTCCGGCGCCTGCGCCGGCGCCCGGGAAGGTGAAGGTCGCGAGCGCCCCGTCGGGCCGCTCGACCGCCGCCACCGCGTCGGGCGTGAGGAGCCGCCCGCCGGCGTAGAGGGCCGTGCCGGCCCCGGCGCCGCTGGGCAACCGGTAGACGCGCCCGTCGGCATCGACGGCCGTGAGCGCCTCGCCCCACTCCAGCAACGGTCCCGCGACGGGGTCGGCGAGGGTGACGACGTCGCCCGTGACCTCGAAGCGCGCGTCGAGGGGCTCACCGGCGAAGACGAGGACCGACCGGTCGGTGGTGACGGCCGGCCCGACCCGTCCGAACTCGAGGCGCGTGCCGGCGGGGACCGGCGCCGCCGGGTCGGCGGGCGCCTCGGCGAGCGGGTGCGGCGCGGTGGTCTCGCGCACCCAGTTGGCGACGTTCTCCATGCGCAGCTTGGCGAGCGGGAGGCCAAGCCACAGCGCGACGGGGTACATGAGCAGGACGACGATCGTGACCACGACGGCGACCGGCACGGCGGCGGCCAAGCGGCGCCTCGTGGCCTTGCCGAGCAAGGGGCCGGCACCCGCCATTCAGTACCCGACCTGGGCCAGGGAGCGACCGTTGGCGGCGCGGGCGGCGCCGCTCTCGCCCTCCTTGCCGACCCGCAACGCCTCGCGCACCTGGGTGGTGAGCTCGAAGAAGCGCGCCGTCTCGCGCGTCTCGGCGTCGCGCGGGTAGGGCAGGTCGACCTCGATGATCTCGCGGATGCGTCCCGGCCGCGCCGTCATCACCACGATGTGCGAGGAGAGGAACACGGCCTCCGCGATGGAGTGGGTGACGAAGACGATGGTCTTCTTCGTCTGCCGCCACAGGCGCAGGAGCTCGAAGTTCATCGCCTCGCGGGTGATCTCGTCGAGCGCACCGAACGGCTCGTCCATGAGGAGCAGCTTCGGGTCGAAGGCGAGGGCCCGCGCGATGGACACGCGCTGCTGCATGCCCCCCGACAACTGCCATGGGTAGGAGCGGTGGAACCCCTCGAGCCCGACGAGCTCGAGCATCTGCTCGGCGCGGGCGCGGCGCTCGCTCTTGGACCAACCCATGATCTCGAGGGGAAGGGTCACGTTGTTGACGACGTTGCGCCAGTCGTAGAGGGCGGGCGCCTGGAAGACGTAGCCGTACTCGCGGGAGGCGCGCGCCTCCTTCGGGGTCTTGCCCGCCACCGTGATGCGCCCCGTGGTGGGCTCGATGAGGTCGGCGACGAGGCGCATGAGCGTGGTCTTGCCGCAGCCGGACGGGCCGATCAGGCTCACGAACTGCCCGTCACTGACCTGCAGGCTGGCGTCTTGCAGCGCCACCGCTTCCGACTTGCCGACGCGGAAGAGCTTCGAGACGTCCTGGACGTCGATTATCACGGGGGCCTCTGTCACGGGGGTCTCTACCTACCGGCGGTTCGCCTCAGCAGCTTGCCGCGCCCCGGGTCGCCGACGAACTTGCCGTCCCTCACGGCCACCTGACCGCGGACCGTCACCACGCTGGGGCGCCCGTCGATCTCGACGCCTTCGAAGCCTGAGTAGTCGACGTTCATGCTGTGGGTGGAGGCGCTGATGCGGCCCCGGTAGCCGGGGTCGTAGACGACCAGGTCCGCGTCGGAGCCGACGGCGATGGTGCCCTTCCTCGGGTAGAGGTCGAAGAGCTGGGCGGCGCGGGTGCTGGCCGCGCTCACGAAGCGCTCGAGCGACAGGCTGCCGCGGCTCACCCCGTAGGTGTAGAGGAGGTTCACCCGGTCCTCGATGGTGGGGATGCCGTTGGGGATCTTGGTGAAGTCGCCGCGCCCCATCTCCTTCTGCCCCGCGAAGTCGAAGGGGGCGTGGTCCGTGGCGACCGTGTCGATCAGCCCGGCGGCAAGCGCGTCCCATAGGGGCTTCTGGTTGCGCTTGTCGCGTAGTGGCGGCGACATGACCCACTTGGCGCCCTGGAAGTCGGGTCGCTCGGCGTACGTCTTGTCGAGCACGAGGTGCGGCACCACGCACTCGATGGCCAGGTCGACGCCGCGCGCCTTGGCGGCGAGCGCCGCCTCCAGGGCGGGCTCGCAGCTCAGGTGCACGACGTAGCCCTTGGCGCCCGTTATCTCGAGGAAGGTGGCGAAGTGACCCGTGCCGTCGGCCTCGACCCGCTCGGGCCGCGAGGGCTCGTGCCACTCCGGCCCGGTCTTGCCCGCGGCGAGCAGCTGCGCCTGCAGCTGGGCCACCAGCTCGTCGTTCTCGCAGTGCGCCGTGACCCTGACGCCAAGCTCCTTGGCGAGGGTGAGGGTGCGGAAGAGCTCCTCGTCGTTGACGCCGAAGAAGCCCTTGTAGGAGAGGAAGACCTTGAAGGAGGTCATGCCCTGCTGCACGATCTCGCGCAGTTGCGCCTCGGTGGTGGCGTCGAACTTGCTGACCCCGATGTGGAAGGTGTAGTCGCAGGCGCTGTTGCCGGCGGCCAGCTCGTTCCAGTGACGCCAGCCCTGCATGAGGTCTTCCTGCCTGGCCGGCGCCAGCATCTCGATGTACGTGGTGGTCCCGCCCACCAGGGCCGCCCGACTGCCGGTGCCGTGGGTGTCCTTGGTGACGGTGCCCATGAACGGCAGGTGGATGTGCACGTGCGGGTCGATGAAACCGGGGAACACGTACTTGCCGCTCGCGTCTATGACCTCGGCGCCGGCGGGGGCCGTCAGCCCCTGGCCGATGGCCGTGATGGTCTCGTCCTCGCAGAAGATATCCCCCCGCATCCGGGAGGCGGCCGTGACGATCTCGCCGTTCTTGATGAGCAGGCTCACGTTCGTCCTTTCGTGCCGATAGTGAGCGGGCGCCCGGTACGGCCGGGCGCCCGCCGCGTCACGCTCAGTGGATTTCGATACCCTTCTCCTCGCGGAACGCCACCATGGCGTCCCAGTCCGTGGTCACCTCCGGTCGCGTGCGCAGGAGCTCGTTCCAGGTGACCGACTCGAACTTCGGGGGCCGCTCGACCATCGTTATGCAGTCGTCGACCGGGCACACCAGGCTGCAGAGGTCGCAGCCGACGCAGTCGTCCTCGCGCACCACCGGCTGGAGGAGCTCGGCGCCCGTGTACGTCTCGGGGTCGACGACCTTGCCGTCCTTGGTGAGGTCGATGCACTGGTGCGCGCCCTCGTCGCAGGCGACGTAGCAGAGGTTGCACTGGATGCACTTGTCCTCGTCGATGAGGGCGACGGTGCGGTAGGAGAGGTCGAAGTCGCCGAAGTCGGAGATGCGGTGCACCGAGGCGCCGCGCAACTCCTCGATGGACGACTTGCCCTTCTCGTCGAGCCAGTTCGAGAGGCCGTCGCACAGCTCGTGGATGATGCGGAAGCCGTAATGCATTACGGCCGTGCAGACCTGCATGCTGGTGGAGCCGAGGAGCAGGAACTCCGCCGCGTCGCGCCACGTCTCGATGCCGCCCATGCCGGAGATGGGGATGCCGGCCGCCTGGAACTTCGGGTCGGACGCTACCTGCGACAGCATGTGCAGCGCGATGGGGCGCGCGGCCGGCCCGGCGTACCCGCCGTGGCCGCCCTTGCCGCCGATGTTGGGGGTCATCTCCAGCGTGTCGAGGTTGACGCCCGTGATGGAGTTGATGGTGTTGATAAGGGAGATGCCGTCGGCGCCGGCGTTGATGGCGGCGTGAGCCGGCGGGATGATGTTGGTGACGTTGGGCGTCAGCTTGACGATGACGGGGATGCTGGCGGCCGAGGTGACCCAGTTCGTGATCATCTCGCAGTACTCGGGCACCTGCCCGACCGCCGCGCCCATGCCGCGCTCGCTCATGCCGTGCGGGCAGCCGTAGTTGAGCTCGATGCCATCGGCCCCGGTGTCCTCGATCTGCTGGACCACCTTCTTCCAGGCCGCCTCGTTGCTGGAGACCATGGCCGACACGATCACGGCGCGGTCGGGCCAGAGCTTCTTGATCTCGCGGATCTCCTTCAGGTTGACCTCGATGGGCCTGTCGGAGATGAGCTCCACGTTGTTGATGCCGATGAGCCGGTTCTTGTTGTACTGGAACTGGCCGTAGCGGTTGACGACGTTGAGGACCGGATCGCCGATTGTCTTCCAGACGGCGCCGCCCCAGCCGTACTCGAAGGCCTTGTTGATCTGGTAGGCGGAGTTGGTGGGGGGTGCGGAAGCGAGCCAGAACGGGTTGGGACTGGTGATTCCCGCGAAGTTGGTGGTGAGGTCAGCCATGGATCCTCGCGATGTCGTTCGCCGTGGCGTGAAGGAAACGGCCGCGGGTGGGGTTCGGCTCGACGTCGGCCACTCCCAGCTGCTTGGCGATGGCCCTGGCGACGATCTTGCCGTCCTCGGCGGCCTGTACCGTGATGGCGTGGCCGGTGGCGCGGATGCAGTCGCCCGCCGCGAACACCTTCGGGTTGCTGGTCCTGAGTTCGGCGTCGGTGGTCACGTAACCGTTGCGGTGAGCCACCCCGACCGCGTCGTACAGCGCGACGAGCTTCTCCTGCCCGATGGCCTTGATGACCTGGTCGGCCGGCAGCACGAACTCGGTGCCCGGCACGGGCTGCGGCGAGCGCCGGCCCTTGGCGTCGGGTTCGCCGAGCTTCATGCGCACGCAGCGCACGCCGGTCACGCGCCCCCCCTCGCCCAGGATCTCGACGGGCTGGGTGAGGAAGCGGATGTCGACGCCCTCGTTGCGCACGAAGTCGACCTCGTGATCGTAGGCGCTCATCTCGGCGCGGCTGCGGCGGTAGAGCATCGTGACGCGCTCGGCGCCGAGGCGCTTGGCGATGGTGGCGGCGTCGATGGCCGTGTTGCCCGCGCCCACC
>Ga0226835_1000539_pt1 | contig 38698 bp, 37 predicted proteins | sample LAC_MetaG_1_FD_163627 | JGI IMG/M metagenome (GOLD analysis project Ga0226835, IMG submission 163627) | Anaerobic ammonium oxidizing microbial communities from anammox membrane bioreactor (MBR) in UC Berkley, California, United States -... | ecosystem: Engineered > Bioreactor > Anaerobic >...
CGTGCAGAAATGGCTGTCAAACAGGTAGTGGCTGCGAAACAGCGTAAATGCCTGCTGCTCTTCCCGGCTGCGGCCTTCCAGAATGCGCTTAACCGCCGTTTTGAGGTTGTCGTAGCTGATCCGGCCTGGCACGCCTTCAAAGTAATGGAAAGCCTGCACGTGCCCTTCGAAGAAAGCTTCTTGTTTTTGGGCGGGAAAAGCCATCATGAACAGCCGCCGCGAGTAGTTCAGCCGCAGGTAGAAGACCTGCACCGTCACCCGCTCGCCGCTCATCTCGACCAGCCCTTCGCCCCAATCCGCCTGGGCATCGGCCCCAGGGTCGAATTCTAGTGGCAGGTACACGGGCGGGCATTTCTGCGCTTGGCGTTGTTGGCCGATGTAGCGCCGCACACTTGGCTCGCTGCCGGTATAGCCTTCGCTTTGCAGGATCGTGAAAATCTTGTGCCCGGTATACCGCTGCTTACGCGGCAGCCGTTCACTTTCCGCCAGTAGCGCATCAATCCGCGCCTTGTAGGGTCCCAATACCGGAGCTACCCGCGGCTCGCGCTGCCGATAGTCGCCGGACGCCGACTCAATGGCCTGTCGCACCGTTTCCCGTCCGTGCTTCATCTCCCGCGCAATCTCGCGGATACTTTTTTGTTCGACGTAATATGCCCGTCGAATCCGGGCGCGTTCTTCCACTTGGATCATCTCCCTCTCCGCTCTCGTCTCTACCTGTTTCCAGTTTCAACGATAGCGGATTTGGACCTCAGTGGTCCCATTTTCGATGATCACTTTTCAGGCGCGTGGTCCTACTTCAGATTATCAAAAACAGCCGTTTCTCACTAGGTCCTCACTGCTATATTTCGGACACGTATGCGTTACAATCGTTTGTATCATGAAAAGATACTCCAGGTGAACTTGGTCGTTCGTCCTGGTTTGCCTTTTCATGCTTTATCAGTCAAAACCTCACCACTACCTGTTTGCCTTACATGTAAAAGTCTCTGGTTTTAATACCACACAGCCATATTCTACCTGATTATCGTTTCATTGCTGTACAAGCAGTTGTCGTGTAGTAGAGATCCGCAGCCCCGGATAGTCTAGCTCCCAGGGCTGTTTGTAAGTCGTCTAGCGCGTCGGCGTTTAGCGCGCTGACGGCACGCATTGGAACAATACACACGACGGCGTCCGCCCAACTCCGACGGCGCTGACAGTTCCGCTCCACACACCGCGCAGCGCCTCACACGGCGGAGGCGATCACTTTTGGGCGGTGACCATTTCTCCGAGTCAGATCACTGTCGATATGCTCCACCGCTATTGCCTCTTCGTGAGGTTCTGGCTCTTCGTACCACAAATCCGCCTGCATTTCCCACTGGACGACCTTTCGCCATTCATCGACGGTCATATCGCCTAGCGCCTCCTTGCGTCGCGAGTTGGCCTTCAGCAAGGCATCCCGCAGCGCATTCGCGTATACCTGCGGCCAGTTCGTGTGCTGTTCTGGGTCGGCGGTCGCAGCTTGCCACTCCGCGAGTGCCATTTGAAACGCGTGCTCATCGGCGTGTCGTTGCTCGATGGTTTCGAGCACTTGCTCTTTCAACACGTAGGCGGTGCTGAGAACTAACAACGGCGGTGCAATCGCCTCAAGCCAGGCGAAGGGGCTTTTTGTATGACCCGGAAGCGCGATCTGGATGTTCCCCGTTAAGGCGAGGACTGTGGAAATCGCCATCGAGAGATACAAGAGCCTGCGAGAAGACCGGCTGGTCCCAAGTGTCGCCAAAGCCAGCGAGAACACGACCTGGCCGACTTCAGCGGAGAGTACCGTTGCCAATCCAACAGCAGTCATTGCAGTTGCGTCATCAATAGCCTGCCCAAAGGTTTGGGAACCAATCACGTACAGACGGATAGCGGAAGGCGTAAAGGCGGCCAGCAGCAAGATAATGCACAGGATGCTGATGAGCCGGGTCACGGTTGGAGGATATTTGCTGATCGTGTGATGGGCGAATTGTTCGCGTACAGGTCGCGGGCCAATAGACCGGACAACGGCCTGGCGCGCCGCCTGGCGTGCCGCTTGACGTTGTTCTTGAGTAAGTGGGCGAATATCGAGAGCCATTGTCTGGTTTTCTCCCATCCTACGCTGCTTGCTTGAAGCTGAAGATGGTTTCGACGCAGCGGCGATAGTCCGTTCTCCGCCCAAAAATCACGTAGCCGCCGAGGGGTCGATGCCCGTCGCTCCCGTCGCTCCCGCGGTGCGAAATCTGTGTCGCGGGGCTTGTTTTTTCCCTCAGGTCGATAACTGAATCAACAGCACAGCCAGTACGGGTGCGAGCATCCTGAACCCGCAACCGGCTGCGTCTTTGCTCTGATAAGCCGTGGGAATCAGGTCAAAAACCGACGGCGACATCATCATATTCCGATCCATGCCTGCCATTTTATGCCGGTGAGACAACTTCTTTTCACCTTGAACGCAACCGCCACACAATCAGGGGCCCGTGAAATCTACTCTCCATCGTTGAACCGGATTTTTCCCACGCCCCCAAGCACAGTAAATCACCCATGAGATCACCCTTTCCCCCTTTATACTGCGGACATAACATCATCCGAGAAGGGCAGGAGACGATGGACAACATCATTGAAACCCACCAACTGAAAAAATCGTTTCGGGTTCGCCACAGCAAGGACCGCGAGCTGCAAATCGTTGAAGCCGTCAGGGGAATTGACCTGGCGGTTCGCGTCGGGGAGATTTTCGGCTTCTTGGGGCTGAACGGCGCAGGAAAAACGACCACGCTGCGCATGTTGGCGACGCTCATTCCGCCTTCGAGCGGACAGGCGAAAATCGCCGGGTACGATCTCGCACGTGAGTCGAAGCAGATTCGCTCGTGCATTGGCTACGTCAGCCAGGCAGGCGGATCGGATGTAACAGCTACCGGGCGCGAAAACCTGATGCTTCAGGCGCAGCTACACGGCTTGAGCCACCGCGACGCTCTACGGCACACGAACACGTTGCTGAACGTCTTGGAACTGGAATCGGTCGCGGACCGGCTGGTCAGAACCTATTCGGGCGGACAGCGCCGCCGCCTCGATCAGCCGTGCGCGGCTGTGGGACGAAGTGCGCCGCCTGCGTGCCGAGGGTACGACGATCTTCCTGACCACCCATTACCTGGAAGAAGCTGATGCTCTGGCGGATCGGTTGGCGATCATCGACGAGGGTCTGATCGTGGTGGAAGGTACACCCGAATCGCTCAAGCAGTCGCCCTCATGATGTGTTATCCCGCGCAGCAGGACAGTATGGTGACATCTTTCTCAAATGTCTGCGCCGCCAGCTTGATCCCTTCCACCATTGTCAGATAGGGGAAGAAGGTGTTGGTCAAGTCTTGCACGGTCATGCCCGCTTTGATGGCAATGACCGCAGCCTGAACCACCTCACCTGCATCCGGCGCCAAGACGTGCGCACCCAACAGACGATTGGTCATCGCGTCCGCCACCAGCTTGATCAGCCCGCGTGTATCGCGGTTAGCCAGCGCACGCGGGACATAGTCCAGGGGCAGAACCGAGGTATGCACCGCGTAGCCCTCGTCTTCAGCCTGGCGTTCGGTCAATCCAACGGACGCCACTGCCGGATCGGTGAACGTCACGCGCGGCAGCACGCGGGTATCGTACACGCGCCCCGTGCCGTTGAGCGCGTTCTCCGCAGCCAGAGTGCCGCTGTAAGCAGCCACGTAGACGAACATATCCCGCCCGATCACATCGCCAGCCGCATAGACGTAAGGATTCGTCGTGCGCAAGTGGTCGTCCACGACGATTTCCCCGCGCTTGCCCAGTTCCACTCCAGCCTCTTCCAGTCCCATGCCGCCCGTGTTCGCACGCCGCCCTGTCGCCATCAACAGCGCGTCGGCTTCAAAGACCAATTTCTCGCCATTACGTTCAGCGGTAAGTCGATAACCATGCGAATCGTTATCAACTCGCGTGATATTGATGCTGGTTTCGATGGCTAACCCTTCGTCGCGCAGATAACCGGCCAGCGCCTCGCTGATCTCCGGCTCTTCGAACGGCGTGATGGCTGGCATAACTTCCAACACGGTGATCTGCGTGCCGAATCGCGCATAGACCTGCGCCAGTTCCAACCCGACCGCATTTGCTCCGACGACAATCATGGAAGCCGGACGTTCTGTCAGTTCCAGGGCGGTTGTGCTGGTCAGGTAGCCTGCCTCCTCCAGGCCAGGGATAGGCGGCACCCACGCGCTCGCACCGGTTGTGATGATGATGCTGCCGGGCGCGTAGACGCTCGGAGAGGTGCCGCTATCAACCGGGGTAATCTCGACCCGGTTGTCACCTATCAGTCGCGCCCAACCCCGGATGTAGGTAATGTCAGGGTAAGCGGCCAGCACATCGACATACCTGGTTTGGCGCAGTCGGTTGACCAATTCGTCCTTTTGAGTCACGACCGCACCCCAATTCCCGGCAGAAGTGACGCGCGGCACGCCCTCGAATGGGGGGTGACCAGCGCGATAATACAGCTCGGCGGCCCGAATGAGCGTTTTGGAAGGCACACAGCCCACATTGACGCAGGTGCCTCCAATGGTTCCCGCTTCGACCAGCGCCACGCGCTGACCGAGTTCGGCCCCCTTGATCGCTGCTGCAAAGCCCGCCGATCCGCCGCCGATAACCATCAAGTCAAATTCCGGCGCACTGATGCTGCTTCTGGGACCTGTGGGGCTGACTTCACGCCGTTGTTTCACGCTAGCCTGATAACCAGCGTTTTCGATAGCGCTGATCAGCGCTTTACTTGACACGTCATTACCGGCTTTGACTGTGGCCTGCCCCGATTGCCAGCCGGGTACGTCCACATCTTTGACCCCAGGAACGAGGTACAGCGCTTTGGTGACATGCCTCGCGCAGCTATCGCACGTCATGCCGCGCACATCCAGGATGAACTCTTGCAGGTCTTCTTTCTTTGACATCGTCATTTCCCTATTGTTACAGTGAATTACGTCCGGCTAGGATGCGGTAATCCCCGTTTGGACCAGATGGCAAATGCACGCTCGCATTCTGACATCTTCCGGCAAGTCCTGTCCGGCTTCATGGAGCGCCTTCAATTCGTCGCGGATACGTTCAAGATCGCGAATCCGGTTCTCAATGGCGTCTATCTGATGGCAAATCAAGTCCATCACATAACCACAAGGCGGTTCGTTGCGCTCCCGAAAAGCCAGGATTTCTGCGATCTCATCCAGGGCAAAATCCAGCGCCCGCGCGCGTCGAATGAATTGCAGCCGATCCACATCCGAATCGGCATAGATGCGGTAGCCGTTATCCGCCCGCTGCGGTTGAGGGAGCAAGCCGATTTCTTCGTAGTAACGGATGGTCTTGCTCGGCACGCCTGCTTGTTCGCTCAGTTCACCAATTCGCATCATTTTCATCACCTCAATTGCGTTTATCTTACACCTTCCAGTGACTGGAAGGTCAAGAGGTTATTCCATTCCTGGTTCCAGGCAGTGACAGCAATCGAGAAACGGTCCTAAGTTTCCAATACCCCTCTTGACCTTACAACAGCTACAAGGTTTAGAATGCTCTCAGCAATAACCTGGGAACCTATCCTGTTGGAGGATAACGAGATGAATACTAAACGCAAGATCGAAATCTTCAGCGCCGGGTGTCCGGTATGTGATGAGGCGATTGCGCTCATCAACAGTATGGTCTGCCCTTCTTGCGAGGTGAAAATTCTGGACACGCACCAGACGGATACTGCCGCAAGGGTGAAAGAATATGGCATTCGCAGCCTTCCGGCGGTTGTCATTGACGGGAAAATCGCCGGATGCTGCGCCGATCGGGGTGTTGACGAAACCGTCTTGCGGGCTGCCGGTGTGGGCGTGCCGAACCCATAAATCCGAGCGTCCTATTGAGAGATCCGCCAGATTTTCGTCCTTTTTGGCAGTAGACCGGCGATAGTCCGGCACCGTCATTTGTTGAGGTGTGTGATGTATCGGATTAAAGAACTCAGTCAAAAAACCCGCGTGACCTCTCAGACCATTCGGTATTATGAACAGCGGGGCATCCTGCCAGTTCCGGCACGCGCTGAAAACGGCTACCGCATCTACACCGATGACGACGTGGAGCGTCTGATCTTCGTTCGACGGGCGCGGCAATTGGATTTCTCTCTTGAAACCATCGGCGAGATTCTAGCCATTCGGCATAAACTCACTCCGCCGTGCGACTATGTTCTCGACCTGATCGAAGATAGAATCGCCGAAGTGCAGACCCGCATCCGCGAATTGGAGTTGTTGCAGGACGAGCTCATCACTTTGCGTGACATTGGACATCGCCAAGCACACGCGCCTTCAACCGGGTGTATCTGTCCGATACTTGAGGCAGATGCACACGATGCAAGGAAGAGTTGAAGGGGCAAATGGACATGAATGCTCCCCTTAAGCCCAAGGCCGGCGTTCCTCGCCACAAGGGGTTATGGTATGGGCTATTGGTGGTCGTCGTCGCGGTCCTGGCGGTGGCCGGATACACAGGATATCTTCTCTACCCGCGCTTTGAGCTACCTGCTACGCAAGGGGTAAGCCTGCTTCTGTTAGCTGTAGCCGCCGGGATGGGTAGTTTCTTCTCGCCCTGCTCTTTCCCGCTTCTGGTCACACTCTTAGCACGGCAAAGTGGCACGGCAGCGCCTCCCAACAGCCATCCATCCTTGGGGAATGCGGTGCTGTTTGCCGGTGCTCTCGCATTAGGCGCAAGCGTGTTTTTCCTCCTCGGTGGCGTCATCCTGGCGTTTGGGGGGAGCGCTTTATTTGCGGATGTGACCTTCACGAGCGCTCAAGGCCGTCTCATCCGCTTTGTGACGGGAGTGGTATTGGTCGGCTTAGGCTTGATTCAGCTTCGGATACTGCCCTTCACTCTTGAAGCCGTTGCGCGCTTCGCTAATCCCCTTATGCGGTCCCAGGCTCGACACAGAAGGCAGCGTCCCTTCCTGGGCTTTGCACTCTTCGGCTTTGCCTACCCGCTTGCCGGGTTTGGCTGAACCGGCCCGATCCTGGCCGGTCTGGCCGGATACGTGGTGACGACGGGTGGCTTTACGGCTGGCCTTACGGCCTTTGTAACAGCTACTCTCACGTTCGTACTCCTTCTTTTTGTGCTGGCTGCTGCCGTTGCTACAGCCCAGGAAGGGGTTATCAAGGGCATACGCGCTCACCTCAACGATGTCAGACGGTGGGGTGGCATCGTCCTAATCGGAGTAGGACTGTGGTTCATCCTTCTAAGTGTCTTCGCCGATTTCTTTGCCGACATATTCCCAGTGTAAAGTAGATCATAAGGAGAACTCCATGAACTTCAAAGTAAAGCTTCTCGCCGCGCTGCTCGCCGTTGGGATAACAGGCTTCTTTATGAGTGCTTCTCAAGCGCAGCCTTCGCCTACCGTCACGCCAATGTCTATGCAGCAGCCGACCCCATCTCCATCGAGTATGGACATGACCTTGCCGTCCGGCACGTTTTCGAGCGATGATCTTGCGCCACTGGTTCGCGGGATCTATGCGGGCGAAGATGTGTTCTTCATCCATACGGAAGCCTCAGATGCAGATGTTGCCGGTTTGCTCACTGACATGATGGGGCCAGAGGTCGTGGTTGTTCCAGACCTCGCGAAGATACCGAAAGCGTTGCGCGGCAACGTGTATGTTTTCACCAACGGTATCGCTGGCGGTGGTCCGATGGGTTTCCAGCCCGATATCTTCGACAGTGTACCCCCTGATCCCAGATATACTCCGCTGCGAACCCTTAACCTTGTTACCTGGCAAGCAGGCATCGCTCCTCGCCAGCTAAACTCTGTCGCGGAAGTAGAAGTAGCTGAAACCGCCGGGGAGATCGTGGTCGAACAACCAGGGATAGTGATCAACATGCCCATCCTGGTCTGGCCTGGAGGACATCGCTAAACGGTAGCGAGATGGCGGAGATGTCACCGGATGTGTGGGACTGTACTGAAGATACTCACGCTTGACCGATTCGATTGGGAAGTAATGGTTGCCTTCCACGATAATCGTCTGATCACTCTCTGCCAACACTATGCCGTTCCATACCGCTTTTTTCATGATCAATATCCCTCATTGAACTGAATACATACAGCCTAACACATTCACAAGAACTGGCTGTTGTTGCACCAACACAGATCAGACGATGATCTAAACTGCGATTTCAAAATGGCGTTTGGTACGTTCGCCGTACTGCGAGTCGTGCCAAAGCCCAAGCCCGTCAGGACTACGAAGGTGTCAAGACCAGGTCAATTTGGAGATAGGGGAAGAAAATTATCGACAGATACCTGAGGCCATAAACCTTCCAATCAGCAATGAAAAGTTCTTTTCATAAACAATCTTCAAGAAAAGTGATCGCCATGAAGTTTACAATTCATCAAGCAGAACAATATGATGTACAGTTAACCTTCTTCAAGGACAGCCTGGCTGAAACGTTGCACGGTCTGGATGGGACATGCGCCCATGTTGCGATAGTCCAGGTGGCCAAGGCATGCGCCAAGAATTCTGGGCCGTTGTCGCTGCGGATCGCCTGCGGGTCACCGCGCTCGCCTGCAACCTGCTCCAGCACGCGAATGACCCGTGCCGCGGGTAGCGACGTATCGACCTCGATATGCAGCGCTTCGCGGTTGAAGTCGTCGATGATGTTGAGCGTGCGAAACGCCCGTCCGTCGGTCAGGCTGTCACTCATGAAATCGATTGACCATACCTGGTGGGCAGCCGTTGGCTGCAGGAGCGGTTGCGGATGGCGCGTCGGTAAGCGCTTCTTGGGTTTGACACGGCGGTTGAGCCCCAGTTCACGATACACCCGATACACGCGCTTGTGATTCCACTCGAAACCCTGTGTTCGCAGCCAATCCATCATCTTGTCGAAACCCCAGCGCCGGTGTCGCTCGGCCAGAGCCGTGAGCTGGGCAACAATCTCCGTGTCATCCGGTCGCTGCGCCTCGTAGCGATAGGTACTTCGGCTCAGCCCGACCAGGCGGCAGGCTTGCCGCTCACTGGCCGCGTGCTGCTCCATCGCGTAGGTCACCAGCTCGCGCCGCGCCGCAGCCGTTACAGCTTTTTTTCGACAATGTCCTTCAGAATCTGATGGTTCAGACTCAGCTCGGCATACATCCGCTTCAAGCGCTGGTTTTCTTCTTCCAGCTCTTTCAGTCGCCGCAGGGCCGAGGCGTCCAGCCCACCGTATTTGGCTTTCCACTTGTAGAAGGTGCTTTTCCCAAAGCCGTGTTCGCGGCACAAGTCCGTTACCGGCACACCGGCTTCCGCTTCTTTCAGGATTTTCAAAATCTGTGTTTCGCTAAAGCGTGTTGTCTTCATGTGGAGCTCTCCTTGCTTCTATTCTCGCAATTCGCTCCACTTTTGTCTGGTCCGATTCTAGGGGAGGTTTACCGCTAGACCAGACCTGCCCCAATACGAGAATTGGGTAAGAACTACTTCCTGCCGATCCCGATTGTTGCCAGAGCAACAAATGTCTGGACCATCCCCTGTTAGTGTGAAATCGTATCGAGACTGAGTGTCTTTGCAGGCAGACGGAGAGGATCGCACGGTGGAGTTAACCCTGGGGCTGGCGTTTATTGCCGGGCTTGTATCGTTCATATCACCGTGCGTGCTGCCGCTGGCGGTGAAATGGGAATCCGGACTGGTGATGCCCGGCATTTATGGCATAGCCACTGGTCTGCCGGTGCTGCTCTTCGCAGTATTGCTCGCCGTTGGAGCGCAAAAGGTCACCCAGACCTATAACCGGGTGATGGCTTTCGAGCGATGGGCGCGCACCATCACCGGCGTGCTGTTTATCGTTGTCGGCATTTACTACTGCCTGACCTATATCTACGGCGTGTCGCTGTTTTGAATCACTCTGGAAAAAGCACTCACGAATCTAACTCAGTTCACATTGGACCAACACACGAAAGAAATGGCTATGTTGACGGTAAAAATTCTTGGCTCCGGCTGCCCTAACTGCCGCTATCTGGAGGCAGAAACACGCCTCGCGCTCGACATGATGGACCCGCCCATCGCCTATGAACTCGTGAAAGTAACCGATTTTTTGGATATCGCGAGTTATGGCGTATTGAGCGTGCCTGCGCTCCTTATGGATGAGCAGTTACTCTGTGCCGGACGTATCCCAAAACGCGAGCAGATTGCACAATGGGCGCGCGAACGGGAAAATCACTCTGTCTGAGGCACACTATATTGACAGTCTTCTATATAGTGAATATGCTTTGGCTGTTTGGATAGAGAATGCTGATGACAGTATGAAAACAAGAACGCATGAAACTGATTCGGACGTCCAGGAAGTCGTGTCGAAATCAACCTGTGCCACCCCTTCGGTGGCTCTCCGCTTGAGTAGCGACCAGGCCGACCACATCGCAGTTCTCGCCAAAGCGCTAAGCCATCCGGTTCGGGTCCAGATCATCGAAATTCTGAGTCGGTACGGTGGCGAGATTTGCGTCTGCGAAATCGAACAACTCTTCTCGCTCACCCAGCCTACGATCTCACATCATCTTAAGGTCTTGCGTCAAGCGGGCATTGTTGATGCTGAACAACGTGGGCTGTGGGCGTTCTATTATTTAAAAGCAGACAGTTTGGGGACCTTAAGCGCTTTGTTGGGACAAACCGAAAAAGCATGAAGTTTCTTTTTTGCCCGTTAAATCGAATGTTCTCTATTTAGCAGGAGCCGAATCAACAGGCATGAAGTACAAGCAATTACGTTTTTTCCAGGCGCAAGTTTTCAGATGCTAATCGACCGATACACTAGGAGATAGACCGACAGATGACGACACAAACTCAACCCAAACCTGCCGCTCAAACCGGCACGATTTTCCAGCGGCTCTCGCTGCTAGATCGTTTCCTGCCACTGTGGATATTTATAGCTATGGCTGCCGGCGTGATCCTGGGCAAGCTATTCCCGGACATCCAGGACACCTTCGACTCGCTGCGCATCGACACGGTGTCATTCCCGATTGCCATCGGCCTGCTCTGGATGATGTATCCCGTGCTGGCGAAAGTGAAATACGAAGAACTCAGCAATCTGCGCGGGCAGGGACGCTTGTTCGGCGTGTCGATCCTGCAAAACTGGATCATCGGCCCGGCGCTGATGTTCGCCCTCGCGTGGATCTTCCTGGCGGATTATCCCGAATACCGCACCGGGTTGATCATCGTCGGGCTGGCGCGCTGCATCGCGATGGTGCTGATCTGGAACATGCTGGCGGGCGGCAATAATGAAGACTGCGCGGTGCTGGTGGCGCTGAATTCGGTGTTTCAGATTATCATGTACAGCCCGCTGGCGTACTTCTATCTGAAGTTTCTGCCCGATCTGTTCGGCGCAGATACGGCTGAAGTAGGTGTAACAATGTGGGAGATTGCCAAGAGTGTGCTGATCTTCCTGGGTATTCCGCTGCTGGCAGGTATCATTACACGTTTCGCGCTGATTCGCCAACGTGGCCGCGAGTGGTACGATGGTAAATTCGCGCCGCGTCTGGGCCGCACCGCGATCATCGGCCTGCTGTTCACAATTGTGGTGATGTTCAGCATGCAGGGCGAAAAGATCGTCGATCAGCCGGTAGATGTGCTGCGGATTACCATCCCGCTGTTGGTCTATTTCGGCCTGATGTTTGCCATCAGCTTCTACATCTCGCACCGCCTGGGCTTCCGCTATGACGAATCGGCGACGCTGTCCTTCACTGCTGCGAGCAATAACTTTGAGCTGGCGATTGCGGTCGCGGTGGGCGCATTTGGCATTGCCTCCGGCGAAGCCCTGGCGACCGTGGTTGGCCCTCTGGTTGAAGTGCCGGTGCTGATCGGGCTAGTGTATGTGGCGCTGTGGCTGGGACGCAAACACTACAGAGGCGATCAGACGGTCCCGCGCGCTGAGGCCAGCCCTGCCGCATCCGGCGATTAACAGCACGGCACCGAAATTACCTTGCTAGCCGATCCGCTCTGGCAGTATCTCAGAGCGGGTTGACTCCGGATGCTTTGAGAAAAACACTCAATGACTCTCCTGACTGTATCCGTTCTGGGTGTCCTTATTTTTTCCGCTGCGACATTGTATTCGTCGGTGGGGCACGCGGGCGCTTCGGGGTATCTTGCGGCTATGGCCTTATTTGGCGTCGCTGCAAATGTCATGAAGCCCACTGCGCTTGTGCTCAACATCCTCGTCGCAACAGTGGCTGCGGTGAAGTTCTACCGCGCAGGCTGTTTTTCGTGGTCTCTTTTCTGGCCTTTCGCACTGACTTCGGTGCCTTTCGCCTTTATCGGGGGCCGTCTGTCACCGGACGGTTCATGGTACGGGATCGTCGTGGGCGGTGTGTTACTCTACGCCGCGTTTCGCCTGGCAATGGCGAGACCGCCCTCTTCCCCGGTGACCAAACCAATGCCTCTATGGGCCGCTTTGGGTGCAGGTATGGCAATTGGTTTTGTGTCAGGATTAACCGGGGTTGGTGGTGGAATTTTCCTGAGTCCGCTCTTGTTACTGACGGGCTGGGCTGAAACGCGTCAGGCTTCAGGCATATCAGCGGTGTTCATTCTGGCGAATTCTATCTCTGGCCTGCTGGGGCATTTAGCCGCCGCCACCACCCTGCCGCTTTCGCTGATGGCGTGGGCACCTGCCGCCGTGGTAGGCGGTTGGATAGGGGCAGAATATGGCAGCCAGCGGTTGGACACCACTCACATCCGCTGGCTGTTGGCTGTCGTCCTAGTGATTGCTGGAATAAAGATGATCCTGACCTAATCCATGCCAACCGGAACCGGCAGCCCTATCGCCGGATTTGCGGGCAATGCAGCAAGATACCCGCCTACATGATAGTACCCTTGTCCGGCACACGACCAGCATAACACAGTTCTGGCAACAACAACTTCGCGCCCGTTGATGATTTCCTCGCGACATTCCTGACAGCAAACCCGGCGTCCAGGTCGGCTGATCAATTCCCGAAGGGATACATCCCATATCACCGACTGCACAACAACCAATTCGGCGGCGGGTATCACCCGATTCCCTTGTAGCTGGGCCCGCCATTTGTTCTTGGCTGCTGGTGCGCACTGGCGGGCTGTCTGCCGGATTTAGGGCCGGGATACAATACGGATCTCACGCTCACTCTGCGTATCGGCAAAGGTGGCGGCAAATTCGCCAAAATCCACCAGCCGCATCGTGCGATGGCCGGGCGTGCAACCCGTCGCCACCGCCACACCGTCGGCAAAACAGCCGTCTGTTTCTACAAATGTGACCAGCCGCTTGTCGGATTGCGGCAGGTCCAGACGGAGGACCGCGGCATAGCTATTCTTCCTTATGGAGTGAGTCTGAGCCGCGCTCTCCCGCCCAGACTCACCCGAACACACTGCAACTTAGACTTTTTCCAATTTCACCTGGGTATCGTAAAACACAGCACTGCCCCCCACCGGGTCCACCAGAGTGGTGTTCTGCAAGTAAGGGTCTACTCGCATGGCTGCATTGGCGTGAATGCCTTTGATACGCCGGGCATCACCGGGGATAGTCTCGCCGTTGATCACCAGATCGACACCGCCATAGGCCCAATGCCCGAATCCGAGGCTGAATGCGATCACACCGGGACGAAGGCCCTGAGTCGTCTTCACTTTGCCGATCATGGCCTTGGTATTGCCGTTGCCCAGATCCCATTCACCGGCGGTGTTGGTTGGGGAGACGATCCGCACGCGGTCCCCGTCTTCCAGGCCACGTGACTCAGCATCGTCCTTGTGCATCAGCACAAAGTTTTCCGGCAGCAGCGCCAACAGCCAGTAGTTCGAGGAGGTGCGGCTCTTCGTCTGGGCAATTTCGCGATAGGTGATAAGCCGCAAATCGAAGCCGTCTTGCTCATCGTTGAGCGGCTGACCGGTCACGTCAAACGGGCCGGGGAAGTACCGGGCGTATCCGGTGAGATGCTCACCGGTCATGGCGTGTTTGGTATCGTAGGTCTTCTCCTGGTAGATGTTGATGAGCGTCCCGTAGGGATGCGCGACTTGTTCGCCTTTGTAACCCTTCTCGTGGTTCTCGAAACGCCCACCGCGATTGAGCACATACACAACTTTGGGCCACAGGTCGCCCGCAATCGCCGCCCACCGCTCAGGATCGAACACACTCTGGGGAAGATGTCGGCGGGACTCCAGGAAGATACGCTTTTCCTCTTCATCCGCATCCGGCACAGCGTCCGATCCGTCTTCTTTTTCACCAAACGCCAGGTTGGCCACCATCTTGATGTAGTAGTCATCCGGATGGTTCAGATCGCCCAAATCGCCCAATCCCCCCGTACCAAAGCCCTTCAGTTGCAGCTTTTCAGCCAACCCTAGCAGCATGGCTTCCAAAGACAGCGGCATGGGTTGTCCAAACACGGTCACGTCAGGAACTAACGGCGCAATGGCCGGGTTGCGTACCGGCTGCACCTTGTAGGGAATGCTGGGATGGCTGCCCTGGAACTCCCATCGTTCGAGGTACATCGTATCGGGGAAGATGTAGTCGGCATACATGCTGGTTTCGCCGATAAACGGGTCCACCACGATGAACAGCGGCAGCTTCTGCGGATCGGCGAGGTAGGAAATGTTCGTATTCCCGGCAGGCAGCGAGTAGACCGGTGACCCCATGTACAGGAACAGCGCCTTGACCGGGTACGGATAAGCATCGCCAATAGAGGGTACGATCTCCTGATAGACGTCACTGGAAAGATAGTACCAGTTGCGTTTGGCCGGGTAGCCGTCACGCAGAAAGAGGGTGTGTTTGTCGTACTTCTCACCATGCCGGATGATACTGGTTCCGAACGGAACCTGTTTGACATCGGCTTTGTTGATGTCGAACGGCTGTCCCTTTTTGCTTCCGTCGATTTTGTAGGTGCTGAGCTTAATCAGGCCGCCCTTCCAGTCATAGTTACCGATCAGGGCGTTCAGCGTATACCAGGCCAGCACGTTGTAAAATCCGTTGGTGTGCTGTGACACACCGCGATGGATGTCGGCCACCGCCTTTTTGCCGTGATTGGTGAACTCAAAGGCGACTTCTTCCAGATCGCCGGCCGACAGGCCGCAGATCTCTGACCACTCCTCGAATGAGTGCTCGCGGGTTGAGTCAGCGATGATCTGCAAACCCGACTTGACAGTGAAATCACCCAGCGTCACCCTGTCCACGAATAGGTCGCCGTAGACTGCCATTTCAGGGTCTTCGGCATACGGATCGACGGGGACCGGCTCGCCATCTTTGAGCGCCACAAAATAGTCAAACAGGTATGTCTTTTCTGGATCGGTAGACAGAGGCCGTTCTTCCGGTTCAGACAACCCGATCTCACTGGCACGCAGGAATTTCCCCGGTTTGCCCTCGTCATCCAGCTTGACCAGCCAGGTGGCTTCGGTCCAGGTTGGTTCGCCGACAGCCGAGGCTGCCGCCTTATTCGCAGCGGAGAGATAGCGGGCATCATACCGCTCGTTGTCAAAAATCCAGCGCATCAGGGCCAGCGCCATCGCGCCTTCTGTGCCGGGTTTGATCGGCAGCCATTTCCAGGCTTTGGCGGCGGTTTTCGACAGGCGTGGGTCCACCACCACCATTTTCATGCCATGATCAACCTGGTTGACCGTGACGCCGCGTGTGCGCCAGGGAGGGCCATAGTTGCCCTCGAATGGGGATGCGCCGACGAAGATCACAAACTCACTGTTGGTGACATCGCCCTGCCAGTAGAATTTATCGCCGCCTGTCCACGAGCCATCCACATATTTTTCGGACATCGCCTTGCCAGTGAAGTACAGGCTGCCCTGACAGACGGTGGTATGACCATGGGCGTTGACCGAACCGAAGCTCTGTCCGATCCAACGTTTGATCAGGTTGCCCCGCCCATCCTTGAGGCGGCCCCAGGCAAACACGACCTGGTTGTTCTTCGGGCCGAGGTCAGGATGATCGGGATCGATCAACAGATCGAGCGAGTCGGCAAAGGTTGTTTTGAATTCTTCGATCAAAGCTTGTTTGGCCTCTGCATCTTTTTCGTTCTGAATAGCCTTGATCGCGCTTGCCATTTCTTTTGCCAGCGCAGGATCGGTCAGCGCATAAGACTCTTTCAGGCCGGGTACAGGTCCTTCGCCAAACAGGTTGCCGCCATTGACGATCTCATCTATTGCCTGCTCAAAGGAGATGGCTTCCCATTCTCCGCCACCGCGCGGCGTGCCGGGTTTGCGCTTCAACACGCTGATCAGCCGGTAAGGATCGTATACACTTTGCAGCCCGGACTGCCCCTTTGGGCAGATCGCGCCTTCGATGGTCGCTAACTCGGTGATAGGGGTCTCATAAGGCAGATGCGGCCCCATTGCCCAGGGCGCGACCGGGTTGCCATCGATTTTGACCGCTACACCATCCAGTAGTTTGACTTTGACCGGGCAACCGGTGTTGCACTGCAAACAGGAGGTGTAAATCTGGCTCACCGGGTCGGCCAATGGATAAGCTGCCGATGCCTCCTGTGCTGCCAGGATCGTGCTGTACAAGCCGGGAACCGAACCGAGAAAAGCCGCCGTTCCACCCACTATCGCCGAAAGCTTCAAAAAGCTGCGGCGGGTTAGCCCGCAGTGGTCAGGCCGTTCAACGGTTTGAACCGGATCAGGATTCACATATTCAGCAGTCATTGCGTCACCTCAGTCTTGCTCGCGAAGAGAACCAGGCGGTCAGCGCCCACCAGAAAACCAAGCACCGCTAGCCCAACAATACCCGTCGTCACCGCCCATTCCATCGCGCTGGGGAAGTAATCAAAATCAAGATGCGGACCTGTAAAAGCGGTGGTCAACCCTTCCAGTTCCGGCACGCTCAGGGCCGGGAAAACGATATTTGCACGTGCGACTGCAAACCCCACCAGGGTCAAGACACCCATCCATCCGGCCAGGTGATTGCGTTTTGCCAGCCGGGGCTGCACCAGCACGACAATCGGGATCAGTGAGCCGATCAGCAGTTGCAGAATCCAGAACGACCACCAGTATTGGCCGAACAGCACTTCGTTCACGGCATCGACGTTGATCGGCATGTTGCCATAGATACTTTGTGAAAAGTCAGCCCACAGGAAGTACAGCTTGAGAAATTGAAGAATGACAGTGATAACGGCCAGCACCCACAACTGCTGCGGTCGGCGCGCATCATGGGGATCGCCAAACAACCCGATAGCCGCCAAAAGCATCGCTGCGCCGGAGGCCAGCGAAAAGAAGGGAAACTGCACCGGAAACAAGCCAATGTGCCAGAAGGGGCGGGCGACTTGCACGCCGAGCAGTGCGCCCACTGCGCCCGACACAAACAACGACACAGGCAGACCCATGATCATCAGAATTTTCAGCCAGCGGCTGTCCGGCTGAAGAATCGCCAACAGTAAGGACGCCAGGATGATGCCGCCAAAGATCGTATAACTCCAGACCATCTGCCACATGACCGAGCTGGGATTACCTTGCAGGAACACCTTCCAGATACGTTCCATGTGACCCAGGTCCAGCCAGATCGACAACAAGCCGCATCCCAGGCTAACCAGCGCCCCCCACAACGCGATTTTGCCCGTGCCCTTGAACAAACGAATATTGAACAAATAGTCGAACGAGGCCAGCATGAAGCCGCCCGCCGCAATGCCCGCAAAAAAGAGGTACATGGCGACCCACAGGCCCCACACCACATACGAACCGTAGTCGGCGTTTTCGTGCCCATAAGCCAAACGATCATACATGCCCCACAACCCAACGAGCAGCGCCAGACCACCAAGACCATACATCAGTTTTTTTAACATGGCCGGTCTTCCTTTCTAGGTCAAATAGAACACGCGCGGCTCGGTGCCCAGGTCTTCCTTGAGCCGCATCACGTTGGGTTTGGCTATCATTTCGGAGACCAGGCTTTCCGTATCGTTGGCGTCACCAAACATTGTTGCTCGCCCGATACACGTCGTCACACAAGCGGGCAGCATCCCTACGGCAATCCGGTGCAGGCAGAAGTGACACTTTCGCACGTTGCCAATAGGCGATTTACCCTTTTCGGTGCGCTCATGCGCTTTGCCGTACTCGAAATTAGCGGCGCGTTCGTAATCGTCGGCAGTTCCCTCCCCCAAAATCAACCCTTTTGCTTCAGGCGTGCCTTCGGTATACGTCCCACCAAAGTCAAACGTGCGAGCACCGTAGGGGCAGGCGGTGATGCAGTAGCGGCAGCCGATACACTGGTTGTAATCCACGACGACCACACCATCTTTATTGGCGTAAGTCGCCTTAACCGGGCAGACCGGCACACAGGGCGGATTTTCGCACTGCATACAGGGACGCGGAATAAAACGCCGCGTAACATGCGGATACGTTCCAATCTCCTCTTCCAACACCGGACGATAGACCACCCCCGGCGGCAACTTGTTTTCGGCCACACACGCAATCGTGCAGGCGTGGCAGCCGACACATTTACGCAAATCGATGACCATCACCCAGTGCCGCTGCTCGCGGGGTTTAGCTAACGCGCGCAGCAGGTCGCGCCGCATCCGTTCCAACGAATCCAGTTCCTCACGGCCCACTCTGGCGTTGGTGGTGTCCCTAGACAGGGTTTCAATCTGCCCCTCATACGCGGCCAGCACCTTTTCGGGATCGTCGTCAAGCTGTTCCAGGACCGACGTTTCCCAACCTCCCCCAACCAGGGTTCGCAAAAATTCCCGACGGGACAGATCGCCCTGCTGTTTCGGCTTTTCCGCTACAGCCATGCGTGCCCTCCTTCGAAAGATCACAGGCAGGACTTGACGAGTAACCTAATGATTAATCAACAGTGTAAGCCAACTGAGAGATCAATATAAGCGGGGAAAACCCGGAATTTCGCCGGTCTTTTTATCAGGGATTCCCTGACGGGGATTACTCTAACAAACCTTTGGCAATCGCGGCGCGCACCAGTTCGGCGCGGGTGTGCAGGTCCAGTTTTTCCATGCCCCGCGCGCGGTGAGTTTCCACCGTCTTGACGCTGATCGAGAACTTCTCGGCAATCTCGCCGTTGGTATAGCCCAACGCCACCAGCCGCAGCACCGCAAATTCGCGCACAGACAGGTTTTCCCAGGGGTCGGGAATGGGAGCAGGCGGAGGCTGGATGCTGTCGAGCAGTCTGTGGGTGATTGCCGAGTGGATATAGGTTTCTCCCCTGGCGACAGCGCGGATCGCGTTCAGCAACTCACTGTCAACGGCCCCTTTGAGCACGTAACCGGCGGCACCTGATTGCAGCGCCTGTCGTAAATACCCCTCGTTGTCGTGCATGGTCAAGATCAGGACACGGATGCCCGGCGCACGCTGTTTGAGCAACGGCAATGCATCCAACCCGCCCAGGTTAGGCATCGTCAGGTCCAGCAGGATCACGTCGGGTTGCAGCTCCCCGGCACGAGCTAACGTCTCCAGCCCGTCGCTTGTTTCGCCGACCACTTGCATATCCGGTTGGGCATCGAGCAGCAGGCGCAGCCCGGCGCGCAGAATGGCATGGTCGTCAGCGAGAAGGACACCGATTGGCTTCGGCATAACACATTATCTCCTTACGAATCGGTGGACAAAACCAACAGCGGCTCGTCAGCGGCCTGACCGTCAAGCGGAAGCGTGACGAAAATGGTCGTTCCCTGGCCCGGCGCTGCTTCGATGGTCAGCTTACCCCCCAGCAGTTCAGCGCGCCCGCAAACACTTCCGGGTGTGCCAGGGCGTAGCGCATCGCGCCATAGCCACCCATCGAATAGCCTCCCACAATGCGGCTACCTGGATCTGCCAGCGTATGATAGGTAGAGTCTACATAGGGGATCAGATCGTTGAAGAAGGCGCGCTCCAGGGCTTCGCCGCCTCGATATTGCGAGTCAATGTAGTATCCGGCGGCGCTCAAGGAGGGCATATCCGGCAGCACGGCAATCACCGGCGGAATCGCTCCTTCGGCGATCATCCTGTCGAGCGTGTCGCGGATGTTCAACCAGGCATCTTTGGTGTCACCGCGCCCGTGCAATAGATAGACCGTTGGATAGCGCGATTCCGACTCCTGGTATCCGGCTGGCAGGTAGACGTTGAACTGATATGGACGCCCCAGAGTTGCCGAGACAAAGCTATCTGCGACGACTGTCCCTCCTCCCTGACTGTATGCCGTCAGTGGGCTGAGAAGAAGAACAACGATAAGTAGCATCCACATCGTTTTCATTACTTTTGTCCTCTTTTATCCCTAATCTGTCGAGCGGTCTGAAGTGCCTTTCGCATCGTCACGCGCAAGCGTTCGCGCTGAAGGGCCATCATAATTGTGGTCGGTTGGGTGAATGGGCCGGACAGGTCGCTCGCGGGTTTGCTCCTCAAAGCTGTGAGCCACCAGCCCCGGCAGCCGCGCGATGATGAAGAAGGCATTCCCCAGTTCTGGCGCAAGGTCCAGGTCAACCAGGATCGCGGCAATGGCTCCGTCTACATTCACCGGCAGCTCGCGCCCTGTTTGCCGGGCGATCGCAGCAGCGACCTGTCGCAGGGCCTGTACTCCCTGAGCAGCGACACCAGCATTTTCTGCCAGCGCAAACAATCGTGCCGTGCGTGGGTCGGCGCTGTGAATACGGTGTCCCAGCCCTGGGATACGACGTTTGTTTGCCCGGTAATCTGCCACCAGGGACTCCGCCGCTTGCCCCAACGTGGCTTCGCCATTGGCAGCCTCTTCGATGATTTCGAGGAGGAAGCGCATACAGTCTTCGATCGCACCGCCGTGATATCGATTGATGCTGAGAATGCCGGCGGCAACCGCGGCATTAAGTGGCGCGCCCGTGCTGGCAGCAGTGCGCGCCGCCAGCGTTGAGGGGGGCGTCGCGCCGTGATCAATAGACGAGATCAGGATGGCATCCAGCAGCGGGGCCAGATGGGCAGCTGGCAGAGAGCCAGTCAGCGCCAGATAGATCGCCTGGGCAAAGGTGATATGGCCCATCAACTCGTCAATACGATACCCGCGCAGGCGTACTTCGTCAGGCTTGATCTCAGTGATCGCCGTTTTCCAGTGCATGTCGCCCTCGGTCATCAGGAGCCATCCTCTCTCAGGGGGATACCGCGCCTCACCAGCACATCTCGCACCACATACGGGATGTCGTCAAAGGCCTCTACCACAATCGCTCCGGCGGCGCGCAGCCGCTCGACTTTGCCGGCATAGGAGCCGCGCCCGCCTTCGATGATCGCTCCTGCGTGGCTGAAACGTGTGCCGCTGCGTGCGCTCTTGCCTCCGATGTAGGCAATGACCGGCTTGGTGATCTCGTCAGCCTCGATCAGATCGGCCACCTGCTCTTCCTGCGAAGTGCCGATCTCGCCAAACATCACCACGGCCTGAGTGTTCGGGTCTCGCTCGAAGAGGCGCAGGATAGCGGGATGGGGCAGCCCTACGATGGGATCGCCGCCGACGTGCACCAGCGTCGAAGCGCCGATGCCCGCGCGCGCCAGATAGTAAGCCAGGCTGGTGGTGATCCCACCGCTGCGGCTGCTGATACCAACCGGCCCTGGAAAGAACCACTCGCGCGCGCTGTCTGCCTGCCCGCCGATCATACCCAGCACGCCGCGATTCGGACTGAGGACGCCTAGTGTATTGGGGCCGACGAACTGCGCCCCGGCTTCTGAGGCGGCTGCGGCGATCTCCAGCACGTCGTAGAGCGGCACGCGGTCGGGGACGATCACCAGCAGCCTGACCCCAGCCGCGATCGCTTCGAGCGCTGCGCTCTTGACCAGGGGAGCGGGGATAAACAGCACGCTGATGTCAAGCGGCCCAGCTTTCTCCCACGCTTCGCCGACCGTGTCGTAAACGGGCACGCCTTCGACGGTCTGCCCGCCCTTGCCCGGCGTGACACCGGCGACTACCTGTGTCCCATAAGCGCGCATCAAGCGCGCGCGGAGCATCCCCTCGCGTCCGGTGATGCCCTGTACGAGCACCCGCTTCGACTGGTCAATCAGGATCGCCATGGGTTACCTCCTCGCCCCTCGAAGGCCGAACCGCGTCCAGCCCAGGGATTGGCAGATGAATGTAGCCCCCCTGATTACCTTCGAAATAGCATTCAACCTCGCAGGCGAGGCACTCCACGCAACCGCCGCGCTCGGCTTCTTCACGAGTGATGTTCAGCACAGGAACATCCCCCTGCAGCATCAGTATCTGCGGAGAACACGTGCTGATGCAGACCTTGCTGGCGCAGTCGCGGCAGCGCGCGTGATCCAGGGTCACCGTCCCGCCGGTGACCGTGCTGAAGCGGTAGGGACTCGCGGCCGGGCGCGGCCCGTAGTGCGAACGGGCCCGCTGTAGAGGGGGTGTCTGGGCGATCAGGTGGCGCAGACGGGCGGCACAGACGGCGGGCGGATCGTCTTTGCCATACGCTTCGACCGGGGCCGGGAAGTACGGCCTGGCGCGTTCGAGGATGGCGATCGCCTGCTCTTCAGCATTGCCGCCCAGGCGGACGACCGCTGGGACGGTCAATGGCGCTTCCAGGAAGGCTTTGACCAGGGCGCGCGCCGAATGGTACTGCTCCTGACTGGCCACACCACTCCCGCTGGCGAAGTAGCCGTCAAGGCCCCGTTGGCTGAGGATGATTCGCGCCGCGCGGTAAACTTTGCTGGCGGGCGGGTTGCCGCTGGTGTCCACGAAATCGGCGGGATGCAAGCCCTGGGCTTCCAGCGCATCCATGCTCATCATGCTGCCACCGCCACCCGCGCCGTGAAAGCCGACGAACCCTTCCCCCTGCGCAAAGCCCTGTGCCATCTGAATGAAGAAGAACGTACCCCGGTAGTCGCCGCGTTCCGCTTCCCAGGCGATGCGCTCCAGCGGCGTGGGCGGGCGGTCCAGCTCGCGCGCAAAGGTGATCCCCAGCTCTGGCTGACGGAAAACCGCGTTGTCGTCAATGGTAAAACGGCAGTCGGCGGCGATCAGCCGTCCGTCTTCGGTCAGCACCAGCGGGTTGATCTCGGCGGTACGGGCGTCGAAGCGGCGCGCTGCCTCGTACAGACGAGGCAGCACACCGCCGATCTTGACCAGCAACTCGCCGCGCAAGCCGGTCCGGCGGGCCAGCTCACGCGCCTCGAAGTCCCGCAAGCCTGCGCGAATGTCAACAATGTGCCGCGCCATGGTCTCCGGATGCTCGCGGGCGATCTCCTCGATGCCCGATCCGCCGCGGCTGCTGAAGATCATCACCGGCGCGCGTGCCTGATCGTCAATGATCACCCCGGCATAGAACTCACGGGCGATAGACAACCTTTCGACGACCAACACCTGCTCCACCGGATAACCGCCAAGCTGCATATGGAGGATGGCAGCGGCGGCCTCTACCGCCGCGTCGGGATCATCCGCGAACCGGATCGCCCCCAACGCCGCGCGTCCGGTCACCCAGGCCTGCGCCTTGACGACCACTGGTCCGCCGATCTCAGCGGCAACGCGGCGGACTTCTTCTGTCGTGGCCGCCACACTGCCGCGCGGCACAGCAATACCCACCCTGGTGAGCAGCTCCCGGCCCTGATACTCATGCAACCTGGCCATCCGTCAGCCCTCTCTCTGCAAGGCGAGCGGGCTGACGCGCACGCTCTCATAGGCGGTGTGACTGCCGTGCCAGGTCGAAAGCCCGATCTGGCCGTGCAGATACGGCGCGGGATCGAGCCAGGTCAGGGCAGCGCGTTGCTCGTCGCCCTCGGCTTCCAGAGTCAGACGGGGGCCTTGCGCGCTGAGCCGTAGCAGCACCGGTTTGCCGTGCTGCCAGGGAAAAGAGGTCGAGGCGACCGGAGTATAGTCCTGGCCGTTCTTGCGGTAAAGCACAAGCGTGTCCAGCGGTCCCAAACCACCGGCGTAGGAGCGCAGCGCGCCCTGTACACGGACGTTGAGGTTATGGTAGTCGCCGATCAAGGGGATGACTTGCGTCTCCAGGCAATAGTCTTTCCAGGTGATGTCACCCGTGTATGTTTCGCACAGGCCTGGGCCGCTGCCGTGATAGCGCGCGTCGCCTTCCAGCCGCCAGTAGCCGCGCAACTTCGTCCACTGACTGATGGTGTTACCCTCAGCACGCTCGCGAGAGAAGTCAAAGGCATAGTCGGGCACGCCCGCCCAGTCGAGCGCCTTGAGGTGGAACGCGCCAGTCTCCCAGTCCGCGCCCAGGTTGCGGACGACGACGCCGACTTGTGACAGGCGGGCCCCGTCCAGGCGGGGAATCTGCCAGGTGAGGGTTTGCCATCCGCCCGGCGTTAGCGCCTGCCCGATGGACTGATGCCGCTCGCCAGCGTGATCGTCGAACACATAGAGGCTGGCCTGGAGCGTTGGTGGAGCGTCCGCGGGCAGGTAGACTTCTGCCGTGACCGTCTGGCCGGGGAAGAGCAGCGGGGTGAACGCCGCACCGTAATAGTTGCCGCCCAACTCGGAGGGCCGGTAGTAGGTGCGCGTGAAGAGGCATAGCTCGCCCTTCTTGCCCAGCTTGCGCACGCTGATCTGCAGCGTCCCCTCGGAGCTGACTGCAACAGACTGGCGCGTCTCGATCACCCGTCCACCTACTCCCTGCGCCTGAAAGTTGCACGTCGAGCCCCGGTAGCGGAAGTGATAGCGTGGGCGTTGAGGGACGCTCTCACCGGCCAGCGCGCGCCCCAGAGCGCAGAACAGGTCGGCGCATTGAGGAATGGTCAGCAGGTTGCGCGTCCCGATCAGGCTGGCAGCGATCAGCAGGTCGTTCAACGGTTCGCGCCAGCGCCACTCGATCTCGTCCAGGCCGACCGCCACCCCCATGATTGCACCGACGTTGCCCACATTGCAGTCGGTGTCCCAGCCAGCCATGTTGGCGATCTGGATCGTGCGGCTGAAATCGCCCCGTCCATACGCCAGCGCCATCACCACCACCCCCGCGTTGGGGATGATATGCACCACGCCAGGGTAGCGGTCGTAGCCAAAGTTTGCCTGAAGAAATGCCATGCAGGCGCGCCAGTCGTCGGGGTGCTGCGCGTGGAAGTCCAGCACGGCGCGCACCACCCGCGCATACTCGCTGTCGGAGGGGATCAGTGCCAGACCGGTGGTGATCAGCTTGAGCGGATCGGTTTCCTGGAAGGCAGCGCTGACCAGCGCGGCGATGAAGCGCCCTCCGAAGATGCCATTGCCATCGTGGGAAACGCTCGACGCCCGCGCCGCCAGGTCGGCAGCCAGGGCGGGGTTACCCGGCACTACCAGTCCCCAGATGTCGCTGAAAATCTGCCCGCCGATTTGCTCGGCCACTATCGCCCCGTTCTGTGCAATCGATCCGCTGCGCGGCGCGGGAATGCCGCTGACAAGGTTCAGATAGGCGGTGTGCTCGGTCGAAACCCCATAACCGCCCCACCACAGCGTGCCCTGCTGATCGCCGAGGTAGTTGAGCCAAGTGTCGGCAATCTGTTGAGGCGACAGATCATAGCCTGCAGCGGGGTGATCTTGCAGCGCCCGGATAAGGATCATAGGAAAGGCGGTGTCGTCGTCGGGTTTGAACACCTTGCCCGGCGCTTCGTTCAGGTAGCCGTCAATCTCACCCACGTTGCGGCAGATATCGTCGTAGGTCCAACCTTCGAGCGGGGCTCCGAAACGCACGCCGATGCATTTGCCCAGCCACCCGGCGTAAACCCGTTCGTCGTAGTCAGGAGGGATCGTCACCAGGGTCATGCTTCACCTTGCTGCCCTATACCAGTGATATTCCGGCCCCTGCCCGCAGGCAAGGGGCCGGTCTGCGGGGCGCAGAGGGCTGGCCTATTCGCTGTAGCTGTCGTCCAGGCAGAACTGAGCCTTGGCGGCTTCTTCGGCCAGCATCGATTCCAGATCGCGCTCGCCGTTCTGAATCCAGCGCACGCGCACGTTGTCGAACGCGGGGTACACACAGTCCCAGAAGTACTGCGAGCGCAGATAGTTGGCGACGCGTGTTTCCTTCATCAACTCGGCATAGGCGACGCCCAGGATCGGGTCTTTGTCCCAGCCCAGTTCCTGCCAGATCTGTGGGCCATTGGGGGGCCAAACGCCGGCTTCGGCGGCCATGCGCTGAGCCTCTGGCCCACTGAGCCACTTCAGGAACTCCCAGGCCGCTTCCTTATGACGGCTGCCCGACCACATATAGTGGGCATAGGCATCCGTCCAGGCAATGCCCACGCTGTTCTCGTCATCGCGCGGCGGTTCGACGACTCCCCACTCGAAGGTGGCCTGCTCCATCAGCGCGGGGATTTCCCAGTTGGAAATGGACTGCATGGCCACTTTGCCAGACAGGAATACCAGCTCACCGTACTGGTCTTGCAGTTCGGCGGGCGCAGCGACTTGATCTTCGGTCACCAGTTCCAGGCAGAAGCGCCATGCTTCGGCGGCGGCAGGTGTATCGAAGTACCCGACCACCTGACGCCCATCCGGGCTGACGACATCTGTGCCCAGGTTGAAGGAGAAGGGCGACCACAGCATGCAGCCTTCGCCACCGACGATAGCCCCAATGCCATACTGGTCTTTCTCGCGGTCGGTGAGTTGCCTGGCCAGGGCGCGGTATTCGGCCACGGTCCAGCCCGGCTGCGGATAGGGAACGCCCGCCGCGTCGAAGAGATCCTTGTTATAGGCGATGAAGCCCGCCGAGGCATCGCGCGGGACCCCGTAGTAATGATCCTGGTAGACGGTGCGCAACTGCCCGATGGGGAACCAGACTTCCTCAGGTGTGAAGCCCGACGCCTCCATGTAGGGAGTCAGATCTTCCAGGAATCCCTGGGTCGCAATATCTGCTGCATAGTAGGTTGTCCACACGTCGGGACCTTCGTTGCCAGCGATCGCCGTCGCCACGCGGGTGTTGAAGGCCCGGCTGGGGAAGAGCGAGATCGCCACACGAATTTTTGGGTTAGCGTCCTCGAAGGCGCGGGCGAGCTGGAAGTGTAGATCGCGAGTCGCCGCTGTGTCACGGCCACGTTCCGTGCTCCACCAAGTGATGGTCACCACCTGCTGGTCTTGCGCCTGAATGGCCCCCAGCGGAGCGAGCATCGCCACGATGAGCAGCACAATGATCCATATGCGCTTGTTCATTGTCAATCTCTCCTAAAAAGCTCATCAGAGAATCCGAAAGGGTTGCTGTCGCTAACTTGTGTCGGTTTGCTTCACACCTCCTCTCGTGGGGACAATGTGTTGTCAGCGCGGACCCGGCTATCCCTTCAGACCTTCGACGGAAATCCCACCAATCAACTGCTTCTGAGCGAAGAAGAACAGGATTAGCGGCGGAATCATGGCCAGGACGGAACCCGCCATAAGCAGATTCCAGTTGGTCTCGCGCGCGCCCTGGAAGAAGCTCAGCCCAAGCGACACAGTGAACATGTCAGGATCGTTGAGGTAAATGAGTGGCTGCAGAAAGTCGTTCCACACGTCAATGAAGGTGAACACGATCACCAACATCAAAGCGGGACGGGTCAGCGGCAAAATGATGCGCCAGAACACGTCAAAACGGTTGGCGCCATCAATGTAGGCTGCTTCGTCCAGATCGAAGGGGATGCTCATCATGTACTGCCGCACCAGAAAGATCAGGAAAGGGCTGCCCGTGAAGGCGGGCAGAATGAGCGGCCAATAGGTGTTGATCATGCCGAGCTTGGAGAACAAGATGAAGCGCGGCACCAGAGTCACATGGTACGGGATCATGAGCGTGGACAGCATGACCAGGAACAGGATATTGCGCCCTGGGAAGCGCAGCCGTGCAAATCCATAGGCAACCAGCGTCACCGACACCAGATGCCCTACGATGTTGACAAAGGCCAGAAAGAAAGTGTTGAGATAGAAGCGGCCAAAGGGGACTTCTTCAAAGACCCGGGCAAAGTTACTCCACTGAGGAGGGGCGGGCACCCATGTCGGCGGGATGGCGAACGTCTGTTGGGAGGACTTCAGCGCGGTCGAGAACATCCAATAGAGCGGGATCATGAACAGCGCTGCCAACACCATCACCACAGTGTAGCCAGAAATATGGTTCAAACGACGTATGCCCCGCAGTCCCAGGCGGGGAAGATGGCCGCTGGTGGTCGTCATGTCGTCCTCTTGCGTTCAGCCTCGTAGTAGACCCAGTATTTTGAACTGCGGAACACCAGCACGGTGAGGATCATGATGAAGACAGTCATGATCCAGGCTAGCGCCGCCCCGTAGCCCATACGCATGGACTCGAAAGAGCGGTTGTAGATGTACAACATGTAGAACAGGCCAGATTGGAGCGGCCCGCCGCTACGTCCAGCAGCGATAAAGGCCGGCGTGAACGTCTGAAACGTGCCGATTAGCCCCAGGACCAGTTGGAAGAAGATGGTGGGCGTGAGCATTGGCAGGGTGATGCTCACGAATTGCTGAAGGCGATTGGCGCCGTCTACAGCAGCCGCCTCGTATAGCTGCGCGGGGACGTTTTGCAGCCCGGCCAGATAGATCACCGCGCTGCCGCCCACACCCCACAGGGCCATCATGACAATGCTGGGCAGCACCCAGTCGGGGTCGGAAAGCCAGCTTGGCCCATTGATGCCGAACCAGCTCAGCATGGTGTTCAGCAGGCCGTAGCGCGGATTGAGTACCCACACCCACACCAGCGAGCTGGCTACCTTGGGCACAATATAGGGCATGTAGTACAGTGTCCGGAATACGCCAATGCCACGCAGCTTCTGATTAAGCACCACGGCAATCAGAATGCCGAAGACAACCTCCAGCGGCAGGTATAGGACAGCGTACTTGAGCGTCACCGTGACCGCCTTGCGGAAGAACGGATCCTGGGTAAAGATGCGCTCGTAATTGCTGAGCCCAACCCATTGCGGACTGCCCACGATGTTCCAACGCGTGAAACTGAGCACGAACGAGGCCACGATCGGCCCGAAGAAGAACACCACAAACCCGACTATCCAGGGCGAAATGAACAGATAGCCGGCCAGCGCCTCTCGGCGCTCGCTGGCGGAAAGCTGTGTCCAGGATCGTGACAAGCGGGTCAGTACGGTCATCGCCTGTCCCCCCCTGCGGGTTCAGCCAACAGTGCCAGATCAACCAGCGCCTCAGCCAGTTCGAGAACATCTTCGTTGCGGACGAAATTCAGGCTGACGCCGCTGGCGACGCGCACCTGCTGCACCCAGCGCTCAGGAATGACCGCCAGACCATGCAACGCTCCGGACAGCGCGCCACAGATGGCGGCGATGCTATCGGCATCGCGGCCAAAGTTGGCGGCCCAGAACATCCCCTGCCTGAAGTCTCCCCCTGTCAGGCGGAAGATGGCGAACACCTGGGGAATGGCTTCCGCGCTCACCGAGTGAACCGGAGTCCATAGCGCGGTGTGCAGGGCTTCCCAGGCGCTGAGCATGTCACCTGCCTGATCGCAGATGCTCATCGCCCGGTCAAAGGCACGACCGAGCCAGCAATCGTTGGGAATATAACGGCGTGCAGTTTCAACCACTGTTTGTGGCGGGGCATCCACCATCGCTACGGCGATGGCTGCGGCGACCGCCTGAGCAGCCCACACGCCGTCAGCGTGATGACTGATCTCCGCATCGGTGCGCGCCATCGCTGCAGCACGGTCGGGATCGCCCGCGCAGTAGATGCCGATGGGGCTGATGCGCATGGCTGCGCCATCGTCGTTATTTTGGACGTTGTCAATGCCACTGAGGGGTGGACGCATGCCGCGTTTGATATTCTCGACCGCTCCGTAGAGGGGCTTGCCGGCGCGTTCGAAGATGCCGCCCTGCTCAATGATGTACTTCTGCCAAGCTGCCAGTACTGCTTCGGAGGTTAGATTTCCCCCGCAGTCCAGCAGCGTTCGTGCAGTGAGTAGCCCAAATTCCGTGTCGTCTGTGCTTTTGGCTCCCGGATAGAGATCAGTGATGATCCCATAGCGGTTGCGGCATTCGACACTGCGGCCCAAATCGCCCATGGCATCACCCACGGCGAGTCCGATCAGGCAGCCGGTCGCTTTGCTCGCGAATAAATCTCTGGCGCGGAGCAGGTCCAGCCGTGTGCGCATGTGAACATCCTCTCGGTCATCCAAATCTGTTTATGGGAACGTTCCCCTCAAATGATAACAAAAATATCGCCTAGGCAGGGGCGCAGGTCGTCTCGCGCACCTGCAGTTGTCCCTGCAGCAACAGATGGCAGGGTGTATCCGGCCCTAATCCACGGATACGTGCCAGCAACAGATTCGCCGCCTGAACACCAATCTCGTATTTGGGTTTGGCCACCGTTGTCAAGGGAGGCGAAGTGGTGCTTGCCGCCTGAATGTCGTCAATGCCGATAATAGACAGATCCCTGGGCACGGTTAGTCCAGCCTCTCGCGCGGCGATCAGCGCGCCGATGGCCAGGATATCGTTGCCGGCTAGCACCGCCGTAGGCGGGTGTGGCACGCTCAAGAGCCGACGCATGGCCGCAAAGCCCTCCGCCTGCGAGTAGGAGCAGCGCACTATAAGGTCCTGGTCGAGGGGCAGGCCATGGCGCAACAGCACCTCAACATAGCCGTGATAGCGTGTGTCGGGGCGATTGCGTTGCGAGATACCCGCGATCAATCCAATGCGCGTGTGCCCTAGTGCGATCAGGTGTTCAAGCGCAGTCGCGACAGCACCCGCCGAGTCGCTGCCCACCGAATCGAAATCGGGGAAGGCCTCGCCAGAACCAAGTAGCACCGCTGGCGTCTTCAGGGCGCGAAGCTCCGCATTGGTGATGCGAATCGGGTTGATCAGCAGGCCGTCGAAACGGTTGCGCCGCACTGTCTGCAAGTGCGCGATCTCGCGTTTCGCATCCCAATCGCTGTTCAACAATGCTATTGTATAGCCGTGCGCTTCGCAGGCATCCTGTACACCACGCGCGACCTCTGGCCAGAAAGGATTGGTGATATCTGGAATGGAGAGGGCGATCATGAGGGTCTGGTCGGTGCGCAGGCTGCTGGCAATGATGTTGCGCTCGTAGCCAAGCATGGCGATGGCAGCCAGGACACGCTCGCGCGTCGCCTCGGCGACACGTTGATCTTCGCCATTAATGACGCGCCCGACAGTGGTTTTGGAGACACCGGCAAGGCGAGCGACATCTTTGATGGTCGGCTGTTTGGCTTTTGCCATGTTCTTTCCTATTGTATTGTAGGGAACGTTCCCATACATCGTATTAGGTTTTTTAAATGTTGTCAACGGACGCTGCGCGATCTACCTAGCAACAGGCACGCTGTCCAACTCCGTTTCACACTCCGCCGCTTTCGCTGTCGGGATCGACGCCGTCTAAGGGACATCTTTGCCGAGAGTGTCCCTGAGCTTGCGCGACGGCATACCCGGCACACCCATCAGCTCACCCAGGTATCGCGGCGCCCATATCTGAACTGAGCGCAGAAGCAGCCGCGCGGGTGTCGCGTCACTTCAAGGCGCCGGTGAGCGCGGAGCGACTTTTGACCCCCTACACCCTATGAACGCCGAGGGGCTACGAAGGAGCATGGCCGTTGCTTGCGTAAATTCACTGAACTCTCTTGACCTGGCGCATTGACTCGTGCTATGCTGGTGACACGTGACAGTGACACGTGACACTAAGTAATTTAGAAGGACAGCATGCTGAACAAAGGTGCTCGGCCTTCACCGCCAACACAGGCGGATGTCGCCAGATTGGCAGGCGTCTCTCGCACAACCGTCTCCTACGTACTCCGCAACAACACGAGTGTCTCAATCCCCGAGGAAACACGCGAGCGAATCTGGAAGGCAGCCGCGGAACTAAACTACACTCCCCATGCGCAAGCGCAGCGCCTCCGTTCCGGCAAGACCAGGACGATCACGATGCTGTATCCATGGGACGATGTCAGCACCCAAATCGAGTTGGAATTCCTTACCGGTGCAGCACGCGCTGCGACAGAAGAGGAATACTTCTTCAACCTCATTACCGCGCCGATTTCTGAACGAAGTCTTCTCAACCTGTACCGCGGACGACAAACGGACGGCGTTATTTTGATGCAGGTGCGCCTGCACGATTGGCGCGTCGAGCTTCTGCGCGAAAACAACTATCCTTTCGTGCTGATTGGAAGCTGTGAGGACAACACCGGGCTGAGCTTTGTCGACATCGATTACGAGACGGCAATCTTCACGGCATTCCAGCACCTTTCGGAGCTAGGCCACCAGCACATCGGCTTTTTGACCTTTCCGGCGCGCTGGCGACACGAAGGCAACACGGCACCCGTGCAGTGTATTCGTGCATATGAAAAAGCCTGCCACAACCTCAACATCACAGCCGCAGTGCGCGAGGTTCCCTACTCTGTCGAGGGCATGTATCAGGGGTTCAACGAGCTTCTGGACGAACTGCCGCACATGACAGGGTTAGTAGTGTCCTATGCGGCAACACTTGGAGGCGTCTACCGCGCCGCGTTCGATCACGATCTTAAAATTCCGGATGACCTGTCAATTGTCGGGATCGCGGGTGAAGCCAGCGCCGGGCTGCTTGTGCCCGCGCTGACAGGATTCGACTCGCAGAACTTCAAGCGCGGCTATCAGGCAGCGAAGATTCTGCTGCGAATGCTGCAGACCGATGACTTTACCCCGGAGCAAGTGTTCCTACCGTTCGAACTCATCGTACGCGATACCACAACTCGCCCCCGTACTAGATGAGGGGCACCAGGGCCATGCAACAAGCTGAACAGCTTTCACCATCCAGAAGCCGGATCGCAGCGAGCGAATTGCCGAGAAGGCTCTTTCAAGGAGAACGCGCGGGGTATCTGTTCCTGCTGCCCGCCGCTGTTTTTCTGCTGATCACCGTCGGTTACCCGCTCTTCGACACAATCCGGATGGCTTTTCAGGAAGTGACGCTGGGGACGCTGTCGAGGGGCGAGCGCCCTTTCGCCGGGCTGACGAATTTCGAGAATGTGCTAGCCGATCCGGCCTTCCCCATCGCGCTGCGAAACTCGCTTGTTTTCACCGTCGCTTCGGTGTTCTTCCAGTTCATAATCGGACTGACGCTCGCGATCATTTTAAACGAAGCCTTCCCGCTGCGGCATGTATTTCGCGGGCTGCTCCTCTCTGGTTGGCGCATTCCGCCGATCGTCAGCGGCACGATCTTCCTGTGGTTGTTCAACTACGACTTCGGCTTCATCAACTTTTTCTTGGAGAAGATCGGCCTGATCGACGAGCCGGTGCGCTGGCTGCTCAATCAAGATTACGCACTGCTGACGGTCATCCTCACGAATATCTGGCTGGGCATCCCCTTCAACGTAATCCTGCTTGCCAGCGGCCTGACGGGCCTGCCGGAAGACATCTATGAGGCAGCCACCGTGGATGGCGCAAACCACTGGCAAAAGCTCACACACCTGACGCTGCCACTGATGAAGCCGACGATCCTCGCCACGCTGATGCTCGGCTTTATCTACACCTTGCGCGTGTTTGACGTCATTTGGGTGATGACGGGGGGCGGCCCAGTCAATGCAACTGAGGTGCTTCCAACCCTGGCCTATCGAGAGTCCTTCAACCGCTTCAATTTTGGGGAAGGCGCTGCAATCAGCGTCATCATGTTGGGCATCCTTTTTATCGTCGCGTTGTTTTATGTCCGAACGACGAGTGAAGAGAATATGTGATGAGTGTTGAACAGATCGTGCTCCGCGCCCCAGGAACAGCCCGCCTCCGGCGACGTTTCTCCAAGAGCATGCTGTTTGCTGTGGCTCTGCTGGCAACTACCGTTTATATCTTCCCGTTATTCTGGATGATCTCGACCTCGGTAAAAGAGCCGGCCGACATTGTGCGCGATCCCCCGCTGATTTTTCCGCGCAGCATCAACCTCGATATTTACGCGGAGTTGTTCGGAAACCCGCCGGAAGGCGCGCAGATCCCGATCGATGGGCTGCGATATATGAAGAACTCATTGATTATCGGGGCGGGTACTATGCTGTTGACAATGGCCTTTGCCGTACCAGCCGCGTATGGATTAGCCCGCTTCCGGTTGCGCGGCTCAGGCCCTTTCATGATGCTCTTGTTGATCACACAGATGTTGCCGGAAGTCCTGTTGGTGATTCCAATGTTTGTGTTCTTCAGGGAGTTACAGCTTACCAATAAATACATCTCCGTGATTATCGCGGACGCAGCGCTGACGCTGCCATTCTGTATCTTGATCCTGCGAACCGGTTTCTTGCAGGTTCCACGCGATCTGGAGGAAGCCGCGCTCATTGACGGGACAACACGGCTGGGTGCACTGCGTCGCGTCATTGTGCCGATGATTCGTCCCAACCTCGTCGCCGTCACTCTCCTTGCCTTCCTCGTCGGCTGGGGCGACTTCGTATTTTCGCTGTCGTTTCTGCAGAATCAGGAACTCCATCCTTTGGCCCTCGGCGTGTACAACTTTATTGGCTATTACCGCATTCGCTGGGAAGGCGTCATGGCGTTTTCAACCATCATCGCCATTCCGGTCATCGTCGTGATTCTGGCCCTACAACGCTACTTCGTAACTGGCCTAACGACCGGAGCTGTGAGGTAGAGCGAGGAGAAAGGAGCTTGGTGCACTCTGACACAAATCTTTCACATCTGACAAGATCAGTTCGAGCAACAGCTGCTAGTTGAAGAAGGAAACCCAAGATGAAATCAAAACTGGAAAGTCTTCTAGTCATCGTCGCCCTGCTCGCCGTGGTCGCAGGTGCTGCCTCGGTGGTCAATGCGCAGGATCGCAAGGCAGTTACGATATGGCATTACTGGGGCGACACGGGCACCAATGCGGAAACTGTAGCACGATATAAGGAGCTTTGGGAAGCCAGCCAGGAGGAGTGTTCACTCAACATCCGCTCGATCCCGACGGCTGACTTCAAGCGTGAACTCTCAACCGCGATTCTGGCGGGGAATACTCCTGACATCGCAGTGATCGACAACCCCGACTTCGCCATGTTTGCCGCTCAGGGCGTGCTGGCCGAACTGGACGATCGCATTGCGGAATGGGGCCAAGCCGACCAGTACTACGACGGGCCGTGGTCATCGACGATGTGGGATGGCCACAACTACGGCGTACCGGTGGGCAGCAATACGCTGGCGCTCTTCATCAACAGTACGTTGGCTGAAGAAGCCGGGCTAGACGTCAACAACCCGCCTCAGACGTGGGACGATCTGATGGAATGGGCCGCTGCGTTGACCAACCCTGACAACAACCAATATGGCATCACGCTCGTCGCTGAGCGCAACGAAACGGCCACCTTCATGTGGCTGCCGTTCTTGCAGCAGACCGGTGAGGATGTGGACACTCTCGATAGCGAGGGGGGACGTGCCGCGCTGCAGCTTTGGGTCGATCTGGTTGAAAATGGATACGCCTCCCCTGAGATCGTGAACTATGGTTTTGGCGACATCCCCGGCCAGTTCATGGCGGGCAACGCTGCGATGATGATCAATGGCCCGTGGGTAATCAACAGCCTGCAAAACGAGGCGCCCGATCTTGCCTTCACGGTTGCGGGCCTCCCCTATCCGGAAGATGGGCAGCCGGCCAACGGCCTTGGCGGTGAGAACTTTTCCATCTTCGCATCCAGCGACGTGCAGGACTGCGCGTGGGATTTCATCACGTTCACCCAGGCGCCAGACAACATTGTCGATTGGTATAAAGGTCTGGGTTTCTTGCCCTCGCGCAGGCTCCCTGAAGAGCAGACGGAGTTTTGGGTCACCGATCCCTACATGACAGTTTTCCTGGATCAAATCCAGTATGCCCGGGCGCGTGGCCCGCTGCCGAACTGGCCCGAAATCTCCGAAGTAATCCAGCTGATGCTGCAGGAAGCCTTGACAGGACAGGCATCGGTTGAGGATGCAATCGCCAATGCGGCAAGTCGGATTACGCCTATGCTACAGCAGTAACGCGGTTTACATACAGATGGGGGAAGAAGGGCTTGTCAGATTCGCGCCTGCTAACCCTTTCTATCCCCCTCAGCGCAAGTGATGTCTGTCATTGCTTCCCGCGAGACCTCCTGTCAAATGACCGCACGGTATTTGCCTGCGTCTCCGGGAAGCAGCTTTTGACCACTTTTGCGGATTTTATCAAGAACCTGATCTGCCACAAAAGGGTGCTATAGCACCTTGAGATAATGAGAGGAATTCATGATTTTCGACCTTCGCGATGTTCCTTTCAGCCGCTTTGGCTCATATATGGCATTCTCACACCTGACCGCAAGGCAGGAAGTAGACGAAGGACTCTATCTTCGTACCGTGCATGGAGGAGTTGCCCATCATATCCTGTTTCGCATCGAAGTGCTGGATGGTAGCAATCCTATTCCCTTTGTCGAAGAAGCATCCCCCACACTCTTGCGGCTTACAACTGCCAGAGGGGCCGTTGAACTATGTTTTGCCGGCTCGAATGTGATACGGGTGCGCGGTGAAGGGGTTGGTCTCCGGCTGACACGCCAGCCCATGCCCACGCGCGAAGGCTGGGTCTACGACACGCTTACACAGGCTGGAGCACGCCGCTGGTCAGTGAATATTCGCGGAGCATTTCGCCAGTACATGCTGACCTTGCTGCAAGGAGCCGTGTCTCTCGACGCGCCGTGGAATGTTGTATCCAACCGCTACATCCAGGTCGACTTTCTGCCAACAAGTCAGGGAACATTTGAGTGCGCCATCGAAGAATACCGGTCAAGTTGGGAACCGCGCGCGTATGCCGAGCCATTCGATGCGTGCGTGCAGGTGATTGAGCAGGAGTTTGCACAGTGGGAATCCGAACAGGTTCGCGTGCCAGACGAACTCGCCGAGGCGGGACGTAAAGCGGCGTATGTGAACTGGTCGTGCGTGGTGGCACCGGAAGGGCTGCTACACCGTCCGGCGATGTACATGTCCAAGAACTGGATGGACAACGTCTGGAGCTGGGATCACTGTTTCAACGCGCTCGCGTTGGTGGATACGAATCCCACGCTCGCATGGGACCAGTTCATGATCATGTTTGACGCCCAGGACGAATTCGGCGCCCTGCCCGACTATGTCAACGACGTAGAAAGCGTGTGGAATTTTACCAAGCCACCTATCCACGGCTGGACGCTGCAGCGCCTGCTCGAATGGAGTCATGCCTTCGACGAACGGCACCTCGCAGAAGCCTACGCCCTGCTCTGCCGTTGGACCAACTGGTGGCTCGACTATCGAGATACAGATGGAGATGGGTTGCCAGAGTACAATCATGGCAACGACTCGGGGTGGGATAATGCCACTATCTTTGCGCACGGGGTACCAGTTGAAGCGCCAGACCTGGCCGCATTTCTCGTCTATCAGATGGATGTGCTGTCCGACATCGCCGGGCGGCTTGGCCACGCCTTCGATGCCGAGCAGTGGCACCGTCGAGCGGATAATCTGCTGGAGAAATTGCTCACGGCCTTCTGGCGCGACGATCACTTCGTCGCGCGGCACGCGCGCAGCCATGAGGAGATTCCTTCCGACAGCCTTATCCTCTATCTCCCTCTTCTGCTGGGGAAGCGCCTGCCTGCCGATGTAATTCGGCATCTGGTAGCCGGCCTCGAGAAACCCAACGACTTCTTGACCGACCATGGCCTGGCTACTGAACGCCTCCGAAGCCCATACTACCAAGCGGACGGTTACTGGCGTGGCCCAATCTGGGCACCATCGACCATGTTGCTTGTTGATGGTCTCAATGCGGTCGGCGAAGTCGCGTTTGCCCGAGAAATCAGTCGTCGATTTTGTGCGATGGTCGAGCGCAGCGGCATGGCGGAGAATTTCGACGCGCTCACTGGTGAAGGGCTGCGCGACCGGGCGTACTCGTGGACATCGAGTGTCTTTCTGATCCTGGCGAGAGAGTATCTCTCTGGAGGAGAATGAGTGGTCCCAGATCGAAAGCCCAGTGATGCGTCAGGCGAATTGAGGGGATAAAGGCAACTACCTGCCGGTGTTATGGAAGCGCATGGTGCGATGGACAGCAACGAGAATAGCTCTTTCCCACCCCAATCGATTGAAATGTCACCCCCCTGAGTCGCCCCAAATTTGAGGATGGCCAGTAGAACCAGATAAAAGACTTCATCAGTAGACTGAAGTTTGGACACCAAAACAGTCGAAATGAGGTCTTTTCATGAACCAGTGTGGCCACGAAGCATCCCAAAGCTCAACCGCTCCAGGAGCGGCTAGCCCGGTTTGTCGAGCGGCTGTTGCGCGAGTTGGATGAGCAGCTCCACACGCGGCTGGTACGAACGTTTCTGCTGACGCTCCTCGAGCGCGTGATGCACTTTTCGGCCCTCAGCCCCGCCTGTCGCGAGAGAAGGGAAGCACAACATGGCAACTGAAAGCCCCTCGCCCCGCGATGTCGTCGCAGAGGGAGAGGGGTTTGGGGTGAGGGCCATAGCATAACTTGCTGCGTCCGTTGACACCGGTAGTATGCGGGCAAACGGGCAGTGCTCCCTCTCATTCCCTGCCCCCTTCTCCCTCGCACGCGGGTGTATGGCCGCGATGGCCGAAGAACACGTGCTCATCCCGCCCGAGTGGATGCCCGAACCCATGTCCGGTCATCCGATCAAGGGATATGTGCAGATGCAGGAGATCCTGGCCCAAGACCGTCTCCCCACTGCGGTGATTGCCATCAGTGATAAGACCGCCATCGGCGCCATGGACGCGATCCGGGAAGCGGGGTTGCGCATCCCTGACGATATCGCGATCGGGAGCATTGACAATACCCGCGAAAGCCGGTTCACGCGCCCTCCGCTCACGACCGTCCACATTCCAAAATACGAACTCGGCGTGTTGGCCATGCAGAAACTCAACCGCATCATCCTGGGTGAGGACACCACCGCCTTCAAGAGTGTGGTCTATAGCGAACTCATTGTGCGCGAATCCTGCGGGTCGCCCGGGCGACGCGTCGAAAACCCTGAGACGCT
>Ga0226835_1000540_pt1 | contig 38690 bp, 27 predicted proteins | sample LAC_MetaG_1_FD_163627 | JGI IMG/M metagenome (GOLD analysis project Ga0226835, IMG submission 163627) | Anaerobic ammonium oxidizing microbial communities from anammox membrane bioreactor (MBR) in UC Berkley, California, United States -... | ecosystem: Engineered > Bioreactor > Anaerobic >...
AATCGGCTCCCGAAGCCAGAGCCACGTGAGCAGGCTCCGAGAGCGTGCCCGAGGCGACGCTGAAAACAGGCGGCGGGGTCGCGGTAGCCGTGGTCAGTTGATACCGGGAGTAGAGATAGCTCTCCACTCCTGCCCGCTCGCTCTGCGCCAGCACACGGTTGTAGACGATGAGCTCGGCGAGCTCGCCATTAAGAAAGCCTCCCAGAGCCGTGTCGGCGCCGATATAATTAAGGCTTCTGGTCGTATTGACGAGATTCTCCACCGCTCCCGAGCCTGAGGCCACCGTATTGACCGCAAGTCCTGCTGACGCCGCCCCGTCATGAACCACATCCACGAGCTGGAACTTGTCTTGAGTGACGCTTGCAGGCGAACTCGTCACCGAGCTCCCGGTGGTGGCGTTAAATGCATTGAACCGGACCTGGCTCGACAATGTCTCCAGGCTGGTCATATCTGAGGGACCCGAATTGCCGGTGGTGAATATGGTGCCCTGCCCGGCGCCGGTCGGCTTGATCACCGCGAATATGCTCACCCCTGAGGTCAGGTCGCTTATCCCCGATGACAGATTGAGATAACGGGAGCTGCCGTCGAATTTGACCGCGTCTATGCCATTAATGGCACCGGTCCCCAGGCTCGGCTGATTGGAGGCATTGCCCTGCACAGCGTCATTGGCAGGCACGACCCCGGAAAGATCATTCCAAAGCGCCACGCCCGAGCCTCCTGTACCGCTGGTCTCCGGTCCGAATTCCCCTTTCAGCCAGAGAGAAAGCCCGGACCTCGGCACCGGCAGGCTGTGGATGTCGCTCAGGATATTGGCCGTCGCCACTGTGCTCGTGTCAGGCGAGATCTCGGCAATAGCCTTGATCACAGCCTTCTCGCCGATAGCTATCGGTCCGGTGTAGACAGGCGAGCTGGTATCGGGGGTGGAGCCGTCTTCCGTATACTTGATGGTGGCGCCGGGCTCCGCCGTAATCGTCACCGATGTCTGCAGAGTCGAGTAGACACCGGTGGATGGTGTAATCGAAGGCGCGTCCACAGCCAGTGCCGGGCAGGCGGTAGAGATCGTCAAAAACGTCAGAATGAGGAATCTAACCAGGGCCATGGTCAGGGACCGACTGAGAGATTGCCCGGCTCTTGTGCTCACTGATGGCATCCTCCCTCTGGGCTTGATACTTCGAACATCGATATCAACGGAACAGGATGCCTGGCACAGCCTGAGAAACCGGCAATCTGAAAAGAGACCGGAAATCTATGTAGTACGGACTGAGCGTTCCGGCAGTATATACCCCCCCCCCCCGAGCTTGTCCATACTTGAAAACGCTCGACCGGAAAGATCCCCCGGATGGGTTAAGCAGAACTGTCGGCGCTATAATATGGCGCGCTCCCTTCCATAGACGCCTTTCGTACCATGAACCTCATCTCCGCCGACCACATAAGCCCCCTTGATATGTTCAAGATTGGCGTCGGTCCTTCTAGCTCGCACACTGTCGGGCCCATGGTGGCAGCCCTGAGCTTCCGCCGGAGCGTCGAGCCCCTTCTGAAAAAAGCCGGCGATGACCTGGAGATCGAAGTGGAGCTTTTCGGGAGCCTCTCCGCCACCGGTAAAGGTCACGCCACCGATGGAGCGGTCTGTGCCGGTCTGAGAGGTCTGCATCCCCGCTCGGCAAGCATCGATGAGATCTGGTCATCCCAGGACAGGCTCCTGGCCGAGCCCTGCCTGACCATCGACGGAACCAGTATCGCCTTCAACCCTACCGAGGACATCATCTGGCGAGCCTGGACCATGGATGACAATCCCATTCCTCACCCCAATACCATGATCTTTCGTCTGAAAAGCGGCGACACGATCCTTGCCGAGCAAGTGCTGGCCTCTGTGGGGGGCGGCTTCGTTGAGCCGGTGGTCAGACAGTCCGGGCTGAAGAGCGTGACAGGCGACGAAGCTGATCTCAAAAAGCTCCCGTATCCGTACAATTCCGCCGCCGAGTTCGTGGAGCAGTGCCTCAATAATGACCTGAAACCCTGGGAAGTGGTGATCGCCAACCAGGAAGTCCTGGGGCTTCCGGAAGCGCTGCTGCGCGCCGAGCTGTCCGAGATTCTCGATACCATGGAGCAATGCATCGAGCGCGGGCTCAATCAGGAAGGCATTCTTCCCGGCGGTCTGAACGTCAAGAGAAGAGCCAAATCAATCTATTCGAAACTGCAGAGCGGCGAAGGTCCGGCCTGGTCTCAGAACGACCTGAGACCTTCGGTCTACGCCATGGCAGTCAATGAGGAGAACGCCGCCGGCGGCCGGGTAGTCACGGCACCCACCAATGGCAGCTCCGGCTTGATTCCGGCAGTCTGGCGAACCCTCAGAGAAGTCCACGATCTCGACAGAACAACGCTTCAGAACGGGCTCATCGTCGCCTCGGTGGTCGGTGCCCTGGTAAAGGTGCATGCCTCCATCAGCGGTGCCGAAGTCGGCTGCCAGGGCGAGGTCGGTACTTCCTGCGCCATGGCGGCCGCCGGTGCCGTAGCGATGCTGGAGGGAACCGCCAATCAGATCGAGCAGGCAGCCGAGATCGGCATCGAGCACCACCTGGGCATGACCTGCGACCCGATCATGGGACTGGTGCAGGTTCCCTGCATCGAGAGGAATGCCATGGGAGCGGTGAAAGCACTCAACGCCGCGGCCCTCTCCCTGGCCTCGGACGGTGTCCACCTTGTAAGCCTGGACAAGGCTCTGGCGGTGATGAAACAGACCGGCATCGACATGAATCAGAAATACAAAGAGACATCGACGGGAGGCCTTGCCCTGGGCTGATTTCGGGGTTCATTAAATCCGCTTGACATCTATTAATTCTTTCTGTAATCTTGGATAGCCCCGGAGAATATCTTTCTCCTCCCTTTTCAGATTACCAGTCCCAGACCCACACTGCTCAACCGTCGCCGTAAGGCGGCTGCCCTTGCTTTGCAGGACGCATCTTGCAGCATGTTTCTAAAGGTGTCCCACTCATGTCAGAACAGGCAAAAGACTTGCGTATTGCCGACCTTGCCACAGACGAAGTCTGGAACGAGATCGACGTCGGCACCCGTATCGACGTAAACGGAAAAACCACTTACCATGTTCTGACCAGCCAGAGCAATGTCGGATTCTTTGTCGAAAAAGTCTACGGCGCCAATCAGAATCTCGTCAGAATCATCAAGAGAGGCCGCAACAGCCGCTCCGAAACCGACTTCGACCCGGTCACAGGCGATGTGTCCCGGATTTTCGAAGCCTCTAACATGCCTGACGGCAGCTCCATGACCAAGGAGATCAATTATTCCTCGAAAAAGGCTTCCGAATCGGTGGTAATCGTCGGCGCCAACGGCGAGCTGAAAAGCACCATCCAGAGAGAGAGCGTCGGTATCAGGACCCTCTTTCAGGGTCAAACCGACTATAAGCGAGACGGCACTCCCTCGGTGACGGTCAATCACACCATGGATCCCGAAAATGGCAAGCTCGCTCACAGAGAGCAGATCAAATGGCTCATGGACGGACAGAGAGCCCTCACCGAGCATTTCTATTTCACCCTCGCGGGCACCGTCGACAAATACACCAAAATCATGTATCACGCCTCCGGCGGTCCCTTTATCGAAGAGACCCACCGCTACGGAGAATCCGGCCATGTGCTCCGCCGGGAAGTGATCCAGTACAATCCCAACGGTGTCCAGACCGCCGCCGATATCACCATGTATGACCCTACAGGCGAGATCATCCAGCGCAGCACCACATATTATGACTATCGCGGCTCGGCAATCATGTCGCACAAAGTCGACTGCTCGTCACTCTCTTTCGAGCCCGAAGAAGAGGCTGACGACTTCGAATAAGAAACGGCTCAGCGCTCCTGATTCGAGTAAGGTACTAAAGGTACTATATTGGTGCCTGTCATATTCGAGATCCGGTAAAACCCGATGAAACAGGAAACACAAAAGAGTATCAGCGAAAACATGATGATCACGAGCATCGGATCGCGGTCGGGCTTGCCCTCCTCTTGCTTCGCCATCCCTTTCGATCAGCCTCTGATGACGGTTCGGCTCTGCTCGCGCATATAGCACGGCAGGGTATAGAGGCCGCCGATGTTCTTGCCGGTCGAGCCGCTTCCCTTCCAGCCTCCGAACGGCTGCACTCCAGGCCAGGCACCGGTGGTGGCACCGGCAGCACGGTTGACGTAGACGACGCCGGCCTCGACACAATCCAGGAACCTGTCGATCTCGGACTGATCGCCGCTGAAGATTCCGGCGGTAAGCCCGAAGTCCGTGTCATTGGCCAGACCGATCGCCTGATCGAGACTGCTCACTGCCTGGGCACAGACGAAAGGCAGGAAGAGCTCCTCGGTGAGCAGACGGTGATCGTCGGGAAGATCCGTGACCAGGGTCGGGTTGACGAAGTAGCCGCCCTCCATCCCGGCCGGGCAGTCCCCGCCGCGCACCACCGTACCGTCCCTGCGGGCCAGAGCGGCATAGTCCTGGAAGTCGCCGTAGCCGGCCCGTGTCCCCACCGGTCCGAGAAATGTGCTCTTTTCCAGGGGATCGCCGATGACGGTTTCGTCGATAAGCCTGGCAAGCCTGGCGATGAAGTCGTCGAAGACCTTTTCGTGTATATAGACCCGGGAGCAGGCCGAGCACTTCTGCCCCCCCATACCGAAAGCGCTCCGGAACACCCCCATGGCGGCCCTGTCGAGATCGGCGCCAGCCATTACGATAGCCGGATTCTTTCCGCCCATCTCGACTATGCATGGCTTGGGATAGACAGCGGAGAATTTCCTGTAGATGGACATGCCGACATCATAAGAGCCGGTGAAGGTGATGCCGGCTATGTCCGGATTCTCGACGAGAGAAGCGCTGATCTCGGCGCCGGGACCGGCAATCAGATTAACCGCACCACCGGGGACACCAGCCTCGTGAAAGATCTCGGTAAGTTTTATTCCGGAAAGAGGAGTGCTGGATGAGGGCTTGGCGACCACGGTATTGCCGGCCAGCAGAGCCGCTGCCATGGGGGCCCCGAGCAGGGCATAGGGGAAATTGAACGGCGCGATCACGGCCCAGACGCCATAGGGACGAAGCACGCTGGTATTGCTCTCCGCCGGGCTGAGACTGCCCATTCCTTTTATATAGCCGTCGTTGACCCGGAGCTGTCGAGCATAATAGTCGTAGAGATCGGCGGTCTCCTCGATCTCGCCCAGAGCCTCGACACGATTCTTGCCGTTCTCGAGAATGAGCCAGGCGGTAAGCTCGCCCTTGCGGCTCCTGATCAAATCGGCGGCTCTCTCGATAATGGCGGCGCGCTCCTGCCAGGGCACTGCTCGCCAGCCGGGATACGCATTGCGCGCCGCCTGCACGGCGTCGTGAACGTCGGCAGCCCCGGCGCTTCCTACCCTGGCCACCAGGAATTTCGTGTCGGCGGGGCTGACACAATCGCGAAAGCCGGCTGTCTGCCTGGAATGACCATCGATCAGGAGAGGATAGATACCGCCGGCCTCGCCTTTCACTTTCTCGACGGCGGCATCGAGCATGGAATGCAGCTCTTTATTGTCTGCCGAGAGAGTCGCATAGGTAACCTTGAATTGCTGGGTCATGGCGATTCCTTCTCCATTGATTTGATCTTCCGGTCGAGGGCTTCGGCTTCCTTGTCTCTCTTGAGGCGCTGCAAAAGATGCCGCCGATCCCTGAGGACATTGAGATACTCGCTGCTTCCCCGGGCAAGCAGATCCTGTTCTTGCGAGAGCATCGTCTCGGCTTTCTCGAGCTCGCCTTTCTGGCTGTACAGGCCCGCCACCCAGCGCATGTGCCTGGCGGTCTCCAGGGACTTCTTGCCGAGGAGCTTCTCCCTGACCTTGAGAGAAGATGTGGCGGCTTCGATGGCAGCCGGCAGATCGTCACAGCGGCGCTCCAGATTGGCCAGGCGATCCAGGGCATGAGCACATTCCATGTGGTCCTCCCCCAGGACCTTGCGGAGAATAGTCAATTGCTTCTCGTAGTCGGCCCGGGCTTCTTTCTCCTGGTGTGAATTGACGCGACAGTCGGCGAGGTCACCCAGAGCCCTGGCCACCTCGAGATGATCGCCGTAGAGCTTCTCTTTGATCGACAGGGAGCGGGACAGGGCCTCGATAGCCCTGTCATAACGCTCCTCGTGCCTGTAGCAATCGGCTATATCATCGAGGGTCCGGGCTATGTCCGGATGGTTCATGCCCCCGGACTCGCTCGGCATCGCTTTCTCCTGCACGGCAAGCGCCTTCTCGTAAAGCGCCGCGGCATCGGCGTAGCGCCTTTGATCCCGTCGATTGCGTGCCAGGTCCCGGAGACATTCGGCAGCTTCGCTGCTCTTTCCTCCATAGGCTTTGACCGTGATGGAATGAAGCCTCTCGAGATACTGCTGACAACGGTCGTAATCGCGAAGATCCCTGTAGAGCCTGGCCTCGAGCTCCAGGGGTCGGATAAGCTCCGGGCTCTGGCTACCGAATTGCTTCTCTCGAAAAGCGAGGAGCTCGTCGATTCGCGGGCCAAGAGCCTCGTAGCGGCGCTGGTCGAAAAGGCAGTAGATGATATCCTCCAGAGAATCGGCCACCGGCTCAGCTGTCTCTGTGAGCGCCTCCCGTCGCCGTTCAAGGGCCCGGGTGAAATAGAGACAGGCGTTCTCGAAGTCCCTCCGGCGCTTGTAGAACCGTCCGAGATTCTCGTAGCTCCGGGCAAGCAGGTCGTCCTCGGCTTTCACCCTCTCGGCTTCCGCCACGGCTTCCTTGTATCCGGCCAGAGCCTCGCGGTCCCGGCCCTCTCTCATGGCCTCGGAGGCCCGGTCGGTGATATCACGCCAGGTGTTCTGGCCCGACCGGGCGTCGGCACCGGGATGCTCAGCCCCCAGGGCGATAACGACAACAAAGATAAATAGGACAATCCGGGACTCCAGCTTCAGCCTGGTCATATAGCACCTATCCCACATATTGAAACTGTTATAAGCCCTATATGATAGATCCCCCGGCGCTATTGTTCAAACAGCCGTGCCGCTTTAAACTATGAGCCTCGAAGAGATCGGAAGAGATCGGAAGAGATCGGAAGGATCATGAAACTCGTCGGCAACAGATACGAGACAATCGAGCCGCTGGGCTCCGGCGCCGCAGGCGCGGTCTACAAAGCCAGAGACACAGTGATGAAGAAAATCGTGACGGTCAAGATCCTGACCCGGCACAGCATCAGCGAACGAGCCACGATCCGCTTTCAAAGAGAGGCGAAAGCCCAGAGCGGGCTGAGCCATGAGAATCTCTCGTCGGTTCTGGACTTCGGCATCGACACCGATGGCACACCATATATGGTGACTACTTTTATCGAAGGTCGCTCCCTCAAAGAAGTGATCGAGACGAAAGGCCCACTCCCTCCCGATCTCGCAATAACAATCCTCAAACAGGTAGCCTCCTGCATGGACTATGTCCACGGCAAAGGAATCATCCACAGGGATCTCAAGTCTGAGAATATCGTCCTCGAAGAACGGGAACAGGACTACCGGGCCGTGGTCGTGGACTTCGGAGTCGCCAAGCTCGCAGAGGAAAATGAAGGAAGCCATCTCACGAAAGCCGGTCAGATAGTGGGAAGCCCCTATTACATCAGTCCCGAGCAAGCCGCCGGTCTCGAAATCGACCGGCGCAGCGACGTCTACTCCCTCGGTTGCGTGGCATTCGAGATGCTCACCGGCTCGGTGCCGTTCAGAGGCGACAATGCCCTGGAGACCATACGCCTGCACGCCACGGCTCCGATACCCGGTCTCCAGGAGATGCTTGTCCAGGATGTGCCGGCAATGCTCGACGAGACCGTGCGCAAGATGCTCGAGAAGGATCCGGAGGCTCGTCTCGATAGCATGAGCGAGCTGCTCGGCTGCCTGGAGACCATAGAGTCCGAGCTCGCCAGGGGATATCAGAGCGATCAGGAGATTCCGGTCATGTCCGGATCGGGCGGCAAACGCAAGCCCAGGACCGGGCACTTTCTCATCGCCATCGCGGGGATTCTGGTCCTCGGTCTATCCATTGCCAGTCACCTGCTCTTCAAGAGCCCGACGCCGGAAAGCGCTCAGCCTGCCGGAAGCGAAGTCGGGGCTGTTGTGCCCCCATCCAAGAGCGCCATCTCGGAGGACATAACCCAGCTCATCAGTGACAATGACTTCATCGGAAGCCGCGAGGGTGGGCTTCTCAAGATTCGAGCAAACAACCTCAAGACCGACCTGAACTGGGACTATCTCGATACGATCAAAGAGCCGTTTCTTCTGTCCCTATGGGAGGCGGATCTGTCGCCGGATCTGATGAGACGGATTATCATGACTCAAATGATCAAGGGCCTTGTTCTCGGCGGTCACAAGAGTCCTCTGACAATCGATTATTACAAGGTCATCAGCGAGCGCCGGGATTTGCGGATCATTCACCTGATCAAGGTAAAGGAGCTCACCGCCGAAGCTCTCGAGCTCATCTCCCATATCGAGGCCCTCAACACCCTCACAGTCTCGAACTGCAAGGTCGATCAGGCAATGGTCGATCAGATCTGCAAAATGAAAAGCGTCAAACGTCTTGCTTTTCGAGAGGATCCCGCCATCACCGCGGCATTCGTCGCGCAGATCTGCGAATCTTTGCATGGACTCGCGGATCTGGACCTGGAAGACACCTCGGTCGACGACCGGGCCATGGGCGCCATTGCGTCTCTCGAGGATCTCACCAATCTCAACCTCAACGGCACCGGGGTCACCGATAGTGGAATCGCCCGCTTGAAGAACCGGCACCTGTCCATTGTCTGCCTGGAAAGGACGAAAGTCTCGGACAGAGGGCTGCTGGCTCTGGCCCGCATACCGTCACTGAGGAAAGTCCTCGTGGATAACAAGACACCAGTCACCACTGTCGGTATCAAGAGAGCCTGCCTCAACAACCCGAATCTCAGCGTAATCTCGCTAGAATAACCCTGAACCGGGCTCAGATCGCATCCGAGAAAAAGGCAGTGTCGTCGGTGAGCAGCTGCCGCGCATAGTCGATATCGAGATGCGCCGAGCGAGCGTAGCGCTCGGCCTCGATCAGCTCGCCATCAGCCAGCAGCCGCGCCGCTCTGGCATAGTAAGTGCCGATCTGCTGCAAGCGCCGCACGATCTTCATGCTCTCCGGATCGCAATCCCGAAGGACGCGCTGCACTTTCCCGACTCTCTGCCGGAAAGCCTCCACACGATCCGGCTCGCTCTCCTCGGGCAGCTCGACATCTTCTAGCAGAGGCTGAGTACTCGATTCCAGCAATCGACGAGCCATCTTTGCCTCGATCATGCCGGCTCTGGCAAGCTTGACCACGGACTCACCGGAGACGAAAGACTCCAGGCAATTGTCCAGGGTCTTGCAAGCCGCGTCGAGATAAGGCGAGACTCTGGTATGGGCGTGCTCCGCCGCCGACTCGACCTGCAGCTGCCTGGCCGTGCCGATATGATCAATGAGATCGACTATCCGATCCACGTCCGAATCGCCTCGGCGCTTCAAATACGCACCATCGACAATGGCAGTCGCGGAACCCTGCCCGATCTCGCGACCCAGAGCATAGACCCGTACGAGACCGGAAAGTGCCAGCTCTCTGGAGCGCTCGCTGTCATCCTTGGCGAGAACCTCGAGACTCTGGTCGAAAATTCGAGCCGCCTCGATGATCTTCTCCTGGACTCCTTTGCTGATACTGCAATTGGTGTACTCCACCGTCGCCTTGAACCTGGCAATAGCCCGGGCCAGCTCTAGAATCAGCTCCTCGGCGCTATCCTCCGGAAATTTCGGCTCGTTCACATCGACGGGTCCTGACGCCATATGAGAGAGTGCCAGGCTCAGGAGCTTCATGCTCTTGCGGCAATATTCCAGAGCTTCCAGAGCGGACCCGTCTTTGAATTCATAGAGAGCCTCTTGATAGGAGTCCTCGGCCTGGTCGATGCACCGCCTGGCCAGATCCCGATAGGGACTGTCACTGGATCTGAGCTTCTGCCTGGCCTGGGTCATGAGCTCGCTGACCAAGGCCATAGCCTGACCGGAGCGCCTGGTCGATAGCCAGTCCTTCGCCCGGTCCGCGATAAAGTCGAAGATCCCGCTCACCGCCCCGCCTCCGCGATCTCCTGCCGGAGAGCCACGATCTCTTCTTCGATGATTCTCATCTCCCCTGTTACGAACTCTTTCCAGTCGGACATACCGCCGTCGATCTCGAGAAAGTTGCTTTCTCCCAGATAGTGCTCGGTCATCTCGGCATCCAGGATAGCCCGGGCGAAATAGGCATGAAGAAGAGCGATATTGCTCTTGCGAAGAGCCGCGGCATGCTCTTCGGCGGCGAGATGCTCGATGGCGGCATCCACCGCTTTGATGCTGCGTTTGATTCCCTCGCTGACAGTCTTGTTGGGGCGAAAGTCGGCGCTCTCGAAATCCGCGGACAGGCGCTCGACGAGCTGCTGTACCTGGACGATCTGGCTGGCAACATCCTTATCCTGATGGGCCATCTTATTTTTTCGCTGACTCATCTCCCCTGATGGGCTCCTTTCAGTAACCTGCCTTCTCGAGGCAGAGGTATTATACACCCTTCTCTTGACATCCAGGATTTTCTTAAGAGATCCTTCCCTGTTAGATTCTATATCTATGAACCGGGTAAAGAATAAGAGTCGCACAAAAGCGGAAGCCCACCATGAAAAGACTTATAGTAGTTGCCTGCTCGGTCTCGGCCCTTGCTGGATGCTCCGGGGGCGAGCCTGCCGCCGAGCTCAAGCCTTACAACTCCAGCCTCGGCTTCAAAGTTATGATCCCCGAGCCCCATGAGGATACCGGTGCCTACCTCCCTCCTTTGCGGGAGACCTCGGTCACATTCAAGAGCGACAAGGGCTCCCTCCGGGCCGGCTGCTCGGAGTTCACCGACGATCAGGAAGGTCTTGCCGCAAGGCAAAAGCTATCAAGCGGGCCGATTGCGGCTCTGGACGAGGCCTCTTGCCGGCTGGTTGATTCCGTTCACGGCAAAGTATCCTACCAGGCTCCGGTCAAGCTGCACCAGCGCTACGACGGTCGAGACATAGAAGGAAGCACACCGGAGGGGCGTTTCCACATGCGCATCTTTCTGGTCGACGGCAAATTCTATCAGGTCTGCGCCACCGGCGATGCCGGCTTCATAAGCTCGAACCGCTCTTACAACTTCCTCAATTCCCTCGAAGTGAATTAGTTTATACAGGTGGAGGTCGAATGTCCGCTCGGAGAATGTTTTCGCTTGTCCCGGTCTCAATTGCTCTGGCATTCCTCGCAGGCGTCGCCATGCCATGTTTGACGGTCCCGGTCATGGCCCAGGACGAGAGCGAGAGTGCCGATACCGGTGAGAAAAAAGTCACCAACACGCCGGTACGTGACAAATGGGCTCTGATAGTCGGGATAAGCAAATTCAAGAACAAGGATATCCCGACCCTCAAATATGCCGCCAAAGATGCCCGGGACTTCTATACCTATCTGACGAAGGAAGCTGGTTTCGCTCCGGATCATGTCCGTATGCTCCTGGACGAAGACGCCACCGAGAGACGGATACTTTCCGAGCTGGGCTCGAAGTTCCTGGCGCGGGTAGCCAATCCTGACGATCTGGTGGTGCTCTTTTTCTCTACCCACGGAAGCCCTGCTCAGCTCGATGTCAGAGGACGAAACTTCCTGGTGGCCAACGATACCGATCCGAACGACCTCTACGCCACCGGTATAAAAATGAAAGAGATCTGCGATGAGGTCACCGACAGTATTCTTTCCAAGCGTGTTCTCCTCCTGCTCGACGCCTGCCATAGCGGCAGCGTCGACCCCAATGCCAAGGGCATTCATAGAGTCGGCAATTTCGACGCCAAGGCCCTCTCCCTGGGCTCCGGTCGGATGGTCATCTGCTCGAGCCTGCCCGACGAGCAGTCCTGGGAATCCAAGCGCTACGAGAACGGTGTTTTCACCCGCAATCTGATCAAGGGCCTGCGCTCCAAAGGAACCGGGGCCTCCATCGACGACGCCTTCAAAGTAATGAAGGACTCTGTGGAAGAAGAAGTCAGAGAAGATTACAAGGGCAATCACCAGACACCGGTCATGCACAATCAGTGGGAAGGCGATGAGTTGATTCTGGCGGTGCGACCAGTGGACCCGCAAAAAATCCCGGACACGGTGATGGAGGAGCTGGAGCTCGACAGCTCGCCGGAGAATATGGTCAAACGTGAGCGCGAGCGGCGAGACAATTTCAGCCAGAGCTCTCTGCGATCCAAAGACACCCTGGAGTTGACCCAGAAATATTTCTCCGACGTCCCCAATCCGACCAAAGCCTATACTGAAGCCTGCGCTGCCGTAGCCGCCCATTTCAATGAGCCCGACTTCTATTATCGAAAAGCGCTCATTCAAATACAGCTGGGCAAATTCGCCGGAGCCATGCAGACCCTGAAAGGCTGCATCGTAGACAATCCCCAGAAGGCGGAATACTGGCTCGCCCGTGCTTATTGCTTCCACAAGATGGGCGAAGAAGGGCTGGCCCAGGGCGACATCCGCACGGCTCAATTCCGCAATCCCCTGCTTCCCAAGCAGATCGTCTTCGGCGACTGAACCCCGCTTCCCTTGAGATCACTGGGTTTAAGTGCTCGATTTTGGTAATCTGCTCTGGTAACCGGGTCCATGGTAGCTTGGGAGGCAAGCATGACAACCTATACGACTAATATTGGCGAGAACAGCAAGGATCAGGCGACCTTCACCAATCCCTTCACCAGTGCCATCTACCGCCGGGGAAGCCTGCAGGTGAAAGTCGACCCCGCCGAGCTCGCAGGCGAGAAAGCGGTTTCGGTTATGGAAGATCAGATGGCGGTGATCCCTGCCACCACTCACCATGATTTTCCCGCGATCATAGATCCCACCCATATCGCCATCGGCCCGTTCATCAGCGCCCTGGGAGACAATCTCTTCTTCGACGCCGTCCTCGGCGTCGGAACAAACGCGGTCTTCGGCTACAACCATCCGGCTATTTTTCCGAAACTCCAGAAGCTGGGCTCGATTATCCCCGGTTTCATGGGCGCCGGCACCGACTATTTCTTCAACAGCCGACACGGCGCTCCGGTGGCTCAGGATCTAGCCCGGCTCATGACCGATATGGCAAGAACAGCTTACGGAACGGAGTACCGGATGAATTTCGCCAATGCCGGCACCGAAGCCAATGAGAACGCACTGAAAGTGGCGATGTTCAATAAGTTTCGCCAGATAAAGAAAATTCTTAACGACGAGCAGTACGGCAATATGTGCGAGCAGCTCGGAATCAAGACAATCGAGATGCCCCGAGACAGCGTCTGGTCTAATTATCCTTTCTACCTGCTGGCGTTCAAAGGCGCTTTCCACGGACGGACCGCCACCAGCAACACCCTTTCGCTCAGCAAGCGGCGCCAGAAGGAAGGCTATCAAGCAGTACCATATGTAGTGCATGCTCCCTACGGCAAAGCCATCGACTTCGACGAATTCATCGATGCTACGCCGATCCAGGTGCTGATCGAAGAAAAACGGCTGAAGTCCGTTATGGATAGCGGCAAGGTGCCGGCCGATCTGCTGAGCGCCATAATAATCGAGCCAATCCAGGGCGAAGGCGGCTATATCATTCCCAGCCGGGAGTTCCTCGCCTCCCTGGACACCTTCCTGGGCAAGTATCGCTCCCGGGGAGTCTGCCTGATTGCCGACGAGGTCCAGACAGGCCTTTTCCGCACCGGCAAATTCACCGGCATGCAAAACTGGTACGAAGATCATCCCAACCTGAAGCCGGACATCATGTCCTTCGCCAAACCGCTTCATGTGGGCGGAGCGCTGATCCAGAGCCGGCTTCTGGAAGACTGGCCCCCGGGCAAGTTCTCCGGGACCTGGGCGGAAGGCAATCTTCTGGGCATAGCAGTAGCGGTCTATACGCTTGAAGAGCTGAAAAATACCGACCCCTGTCTGGGACGCTCTTATCCGGAGAATTGCATCGAAGCCGGTAAATATCTCCGGCAGGCGCTAAGCGAGATGGGCGATCGCCTCGAGAAGAAATTCCCCGGCACAGGCGCCGTCAGCAATGTCAGGGGACTGGGTCAGATGAACGCTTTCGATCTTCCCAGCCATGACCTGGTCAATCAAGCCGTTCACGAGAGCTTCCTGCACGGGCTGCATATCCTCGGCACCGGCGAGCGCTCGATCCGGATTTTCGGCACGGTCGACCAGAGAACCCGGGAAGCGGACATCCTCGTGAAGATCCTCGAGGATGTCCTCGAGCAGGTCCTCTCTCACTCGAAAAAAGAGCCAGCGGCCTCTCTTTCCTGAGCTCTAGCGTAAGCTATTCCCGGGTATGACAAGCTTGAAAGTGCTACCCTCGCCCTCGGCGCTCTCGGCCCAGACCCGGAATCCATGAGCGTCGGCAATCGCTTTGACGATGGCCAGTCCCAGGCCGGATCCCAGACCCTTGCGGGAGCTTTTCTGGACCTGGAAGAAACGCTCGAATACTCGATCGATGACATCATCCGGAATGCCCGGTCCCTGATCGCTCACCGCCACCACGGCGCCGCCGTCCCGGCGGCTCAACGAGAGCTTCACAGTGCCGCCCCGGGGAGAGAATTTCACCGCATTCGCCACCAGATTGTTGAGCAGACGCGAAAATTTCTCTTCATCGGCGAGCACTTTGATCTCGTCGTCCTCCGAATCGACCGTGACATCAATCCCGTCCTCGGCACCAAGAGCCAGATAGAGACCTGCGCAATTGCGGAGGGCATCGGCGAGATTGACGGCCCTGACCTCGAGCTCGATAGAGCCCGACCTGAGCTTTTCAATATCGAGCAAATCGTTCACCAGGGTCATCATCCGGTTTATATTCCGCACCCCGGAATCGACATACTTGTCGCCTTTCTCCGAAAGCTTGCCGAAATCGCCTCTGCCGAGAAAATCGAAGATATTGGAGACAGTGGCAAGAGGCGTCCGCAAATCGTGAGTGATCATAGCCACCACTTCCTGACGCAGACGCTCCGCCTCTTTGCGCTCGGTGATATCGTGGATCACGCAGAAGATCGAGGCTTCCTCCCTGCTGAAATGGGCCGAGAGCAGGACATCGATGATGCTGCCGTCTCTGCGCTTGAGCCTGGTCTCGAAAGCATCGGTCTGCTCCGCTTCTTTCACTCGATCGAGATATTCCATGGTGGAGGCTGCCTGCTCGGCGGCTACGATATCGACGAAAGGAAGACGGAGGAGGTCCTCCGGCGCATAAGCGAGCAACAATAGCGACGCCGGGTTGACCGCCACGAACCTGGAGCTCTCGTCGATGGAGCAGATCATGTCCCGGGCGTTGTCGATAAGAGCCCGCTCTTTGCGATGAGCCTCTTTCAACTGACCCGCCATCTGGTGAAAGACTTGATCGAGCCGGGCGAGCTCATCGTCGCCCTCCATCACCGGATATAGTGGCAGATCGCTTGCCAGGCGCACGGTATTCTCGTTCAGGCGGCGAATCTTGTTGGCTAGAGCCTGGGTAAGGTAGAAAGCAACGAAAAGCGTGATCACCAGGTTGGCACCACCGGCCAGCAGCATGAAAGTCTGCACGCGCTGGCGGAGCTGCGCCTGCACCTCGGGACTGGTCTCGGCATAACGCTCCTTGCTTTTGGCCAAATCAATCAGATCGTGGCTGAGGAGCTCTTTGCCGTATTTCCTGAGATTCTTCCAGAGCGGTTTGCGGCTCTCCTTCCCATCGATTTCGGTGCGGTGACGACGGTGATGAATAGAATAGTCCAGCTCCTTGAGCGTCTTGAAAGCCTCACCTCCAGCCTCCTCCGCCTCGATGACGATCTTTCTGGATTCGGGATCGTTCTCGGTCAGCTTCTCGAGCTTTTTGTAATGTCTCGAGAAGCTCTCGTGGAGATCGTAGATAACTCCCCTGCCGGGCATGATGAAGTCTCCCTGTTCCGCCCCGTACGATGTCATGGCGTCGAGAGTCTCATTGGAGAGCTGGTTGACCTCGTCGGCGATTTTCTTGGCGATGGTGGCCCGTCTCAACTCTTCCTCGGCATCGCTCTGCAGACGGGCGATCGCAAAAAGCGAAATGAGCTGGAACACCAGCGGAATAGTGACGAGGATGAAAACCTGGGCAGTAAGAGGCAGCCGGAGTCTCATATTAAATTGGAGAAAATCTGGTCATAACGATATATTCTTGTCAGGAAAGCGAGGGATTGCAAGGGCACGGTTGACAGGAGGAGGTGAGAGAAGAGATGGCCAAAGTTCTTGTCGTCGAGGACGATGAAGACTTCGCGATGACCCTTGTCGACGGGCTTTCCGGCGAGCGCCACACAGTGGAGCATGTCCTGGACGGAGACGAGGCTGTCGATCTTCTCAAAGTAGCCGAGTTCGACGTCATCGTCCTGGACTGGCAGCTCCCGAGCATGAGCGGCATAGAGGTGATCAAGTCTTACCGGGCAAGCGGCGGCAAGACGCCGATCATCATGCTCACCGGCAAAGGGGAGGTCAGGGATAAAGAGACGGGTCTCGATACCGGCGCGGATGATTATCTGACAAAGCCTTTCGATCTGCGCGAGCTATCCGCTCGCATTCGGGCCCTTCTGCGCCGGCGTAGCGTCGACACCAGCAACACACTGCGGGTCGGTGACCTGGAGCTCGATCCGACCCGCCACCGGCTCACCCGCGACGGCAAAGAGCTTCATCTGCCGCCCCGGGATTTCGCCCTTCTAGAGTTCTTCCTCAGGCACCCCGGCGAGGTCTTTTCCGCCGAGGCCCTTCTCGCCAGGGTCTGGCATACCGATTCGGAGGCTTCTTCAGAGGGGCTGCGCGCTTCCATACGAAGAATCAGAAAGGTGGTGGATGAAGGCGACGATCTCTCCACCTCGATCATCGAGAATATCTCGAGAGTCGGCTACCGACTCAGGTCCTGATCATTCGATCCGGACTATGGTGCGAGACAATGCCGCCTGAATCTTCTCGCCAACTTCATCCTTCAACGGAACGTCCCTGAAAGTGAGAAGCTCCAGGCGCTTGAGATTCTCTATCTGAGCAATCTGACTGCCGGTCAGCCTGCACTCCGCCAGGGTGAGATCTCTGATATTTCCGTGTCCGCCGAGCTCCCCGAAGAAATCTTCATCAATTTTGCAGTCGGTAAGAACAAGCCTTTTTATTCCGGGGACCCGGTCAAGCACCAGGAGATCGCCGCCGCAGACGTCGCTGTTCCTGAGCTCCAGTCTGCTGACCCGCGCTCCGGAGAGGGGGGCGATATCGGCGAGGCGGGCACCGGCAACGGTGAGAGAGCGAAGCTCTTCCAAACCGCAAAGGGCTTTATAGAATTCATCGGGTCTGCCGCAAACGGTAAGACCGAGGTCGGCTACACGGGAGAATCGCGCCAATTGAGCTAGCTCCCCGGGTCCTGCCTGGCAGCCGATTATAGAAAGCCAGTTGAGCCTCTCGAGACGGGCAATAGCACCGATACCCCTTGCTTTCACATTGCAATTGTCGATATTGAGAGCCGCCAGACCCCTGACCTCCGTCAGGCAAGAAAAATCCGCATCGGCTATGGTGGGTGTGTTCTCCAGGTGGAGCTCCCGGCAGTATGCTCCTCTGAGACCATCGAGAGTATTTATCTCGGTCTGGCAGAGATGCAATCTGTCCAGCTCGAGCGGACGCAGATGACGCAAGCTGCCGGCAGGAAAAACACAGCGTGTCATATCGATTCGCATCGGTCTTCTGATCTCGGCAATCGCCATCAGAGCGCTCTCGGTAAGGTGGCTGTTGGTGAGCTTGAGCTCGCCGAGTTCGGGAAGTCTCGCCAGTGCCCTGAATCCGGGTCCCTTCATGGAGAAGTTGTTCTGCATATGGATCGTCTGCAACATGGGCAGATCGGCCAGATACTCGAAGTCACTGTCCTGGATCTGCACCCGGTCCAGATTGATATACCGGACAGGCAGTCCTTTCAGATATTTGAGACCGTAGCCCTTCAGGGCGGAGAGCTCGAGCTCCACCTCCCTGGCGCGGGGATGCTCTCTGGCGAATCGTTCCAGATCCTCGTCCCGGCAGTCGATCAGTCCGTACTTTTCGTTTCCCAGGTCGCTGAACTGAGGTCCTTCGCTGGAGGGAACCCTGTCGAAAATATCGTAATTTTGCTCGGCCGGTGTTTCAAGCTCCGGCGAAGGGTCCTGCGATCGAAAGAAGAAAAAAGCCACAGACAGGCCCGCAAAGAGCAGACCCAAAATCGATATCCTCACCGGACTCCGGGCTTTCTCCGCCAGACTTGCAGGGACGTGCTCGAGAACCGGCTCTGTCTCTGCCCCGGCAAGCCGGCTGAGAACCTCCTCCAGGCTCGCCGGGCGGCTAGAGCGGTCCTTGGTCAGACAGTCGGCGACCAGGCTCGCGAGGCTGTCCGAAACAGCCTCCCCGGCGACTTCCGACAGGCAGGGAGGCTCCTGCGACAGATGCATCCTGATCGTCTCCATGGCAGTCTCACCCTGGAATGGAGGGCGGCCTGAAAGGGTCTCGAAGATCAGGCACCCCATGGCATAGATATCGGTGCCTTCATCCACCGGCATACCCTGCGCCTGCTCCGGAGACATGTAAGGCGGGCTGCCGATACCGACTCCGGTGGAAGTAAGCCCCTGATTCTGATCTCGATCCTGATTCTCGCCAACCAGCTTGACCAGACCGAAGTCGATGAGCTTCACCCGGTAAGTCCCTTGATCGTCAATGAGCATGACATTGGCTGGCTTCAGATCCCGGTGGATAGCCCTGTTCTTGTGGGCATAGGAGAGCCCCCTGGCGATCTGCTCGAAAACAGGAATTGCCTCGGCTTCGCTGAGACTGCCACGCTGGCGTATCAGTTCTTTCAGGCTCGAACCATCGAGAAACTCGGAGACCATATAGAGCTTGCCGTCCCCGGTCTGTCCGAAATCGAAGACTCTCACTATATTCTCGTGATTGAGCCTGGCGATGGCCCGGGCTTCCTGCTGAAAGCGTACGGCTCCCTCGTCGGTCTCGAGAAGCATGACCTTGATAGCCACCCACTGGTCGAGGACAGTGTCCCTGGCTTTGTACACGAGCCCGACTCCGCCTTCGCCGAGCTTCTCATGAATCTCATATCTTTCGGAGATTTCGAGCACCGGATCGGGCGCTGCCACGGTCTTCCCTCCACCACTGGCCGGCTCTGGCAATATTCCCGCCCGGCTCCCCAAAAAGTCACGATTCTTACACAATTGCTTCCTAGAATCGGTAGTGTGGGTTGCAAGAATGATGAAATCAATGACGAGAGGATTGAAGCGATGCATAGCGAACAGTTCGAAACCGGTCAACTGAGAGCCCTGGTAGAGAATTTCCGTTCGGCGAAGCTCGACGCCGCAGAAGAGATGGAACCGCAACAGAAGCGGAGAATGCCCGGCTTCGTCAGCGAATATGATTCTTCCACCAGTGAATCCGGTTTTTCCGGGATCTTCCAGGCAATCACCGGAACCTTCTCGTCCCTTTTAGCGCCGCGCTCGGTCTCCTGCCAGTACAACGGACACCGTATTCCCAAGCGCTGGAAAGGCGAATTCCCGCGCTGCGAGCAGTGCGACAAGCTGATCACGTGCTACGAAGAATCACGCCCGATCCATAACACACCGCAGCACTCCGGTCGTTACTGGACCCGCAATTACTGAACTGCCTGGAAAGGCTGCTATGTCACGATATGGTTGCGTTTGCTGGCGATAATAGTAGAGTCGAAAGACAGACTTACTACCAATCGAAAGACAAGCAATCATGGATGCTCAAACAGGACGGGCAACCGATCAGGTCGCGCGCTCACAATCGAGAACAGGCTCCGACGCCCTCTTCGATGATCCTGAAGTAAGACGGCTTCACTCCGAGCCCGCCTCCAGTGCCGGCGCAGAGAGCGATCAACAGAGGACCAGGGACAGTCGCGATCTCAGTTTCGACACTGCTTCGCTCTTCGACAAATCAGCACCTTCCATGATGAAGTTAAGCGCTCCGGGCGCTGTCGACCAGCGAGGCGCGTTGAAGGGCTTCCCGGAAGCGAAAATCTTGCTCGCCGGTCTCTCGAGCAGCGATGGGGGCTCCGATGTGAGTTCAGGGGGCTTTGCTTTCGAGGTCGATCCGAAGCACAAGCTGAAAGAGCGCAAGCAGGGCGAGGCGGTGGTCGGTCCGGGAGATGATCTCAAAGCGATTACCGGCCGGGTGCTGGGCGAGGACGCGACGGCTGAGCAGAAAGAGTCTTTCCGGCAGGCGGTAGAGACTCTCAACGATCTCGGTCCCGGTAGAGGCGATCTCAAAGAAGGACAGACTCTCAAAATACCCGGCACTGATGAGAGCGGCAGGCTCACCCACTATGACGGCAAGACCTCGAGGACCTGGGATCCTATAAACGGAACCGCGACTGCTCTGGGTCCCGACGGTAGTTTCGTCACCACAGACGGTTCCACCTCGACCTACAGAAAGGCGGATGGCAGCTCGCTCACCACATCACCGGACGGCGAGACGAGGCGCACCGCCGAAGGCATTTCCATCACCCGGGACAATTCCCGAGCCCTGGTCAAAATCGATGGTCCCTATCTGGCCAAGGGTCTCGATACTAAGCCCGACGGTCAGGGAGGCACTGTATACAGACACGCAGGAGACAGACCGGAAGCCAATTTTGCCCTGCTTCAGTCAGGCGACGGCAAACTGACGGTCTTCGACCGGAGTCCCGACGGAAAGGACCGGGTAAGCACCACCATGAACGACGGTGATGTCGCATACTCTCGCGAGAAGCTGATGTCCACGGCGGAATCAGCCATAAAGGATCCGGCTGAGCTGGCGAAGTTCAAGGCCGATATGGTGCGCTTCGAGTCCCGTGCAAGCGAGCGAGGGCTGAAGCCCGCCCAGGTCTCCGGAACCTATGACGCTGTCTCGAGACTGATGAGATCGCACGGATTCAGCACCACTCCCGAGAGTCGTGTCCTGCTGGCCGAGCAGGTGATGAGTCACGCCGCCACGCCCACCTCGGTGGATCAGGGAGGTCACGACACCTGCGCCGTGGCTTCTCTTGAAGCTAATATGTACACGAAACACCCGGAAAAAGCTGCAGGGCTCGTGGCGGAAGTAGCAGCAAACGGCGCTTTCAAGGCTTCCAATGGCGAATATGTGCACGTGCCCCCCGGCAGTCTCGTCCCGAATCAAGAAGCGACTCCCAGAGTGGCGAAAGACGGCGACCGCGACTTCGCCTCCCAGATCTTCCAGGTGGCGGCGGTCAATGCTCTCTATCAAGACACGCACGGCAGGGCCTGGAGCTACGAGCAGGATCAGAAAGGTCCCGGCGATACAGGAGAAAGAGATCGATTCCTCGGTTTCACCTGGAATAAAGAATTCAGCGGGCTCAATGTCTACCAGAGAGACAGGATCAATGAGTTGATCACAGGCAGGAAAGATCCGGATCTGAATCTTCCTGCTTATTACTCCAATCCGGGAGACCTTCAGAAAACCCTGGAAGACTTCCACAAACGCGGAGCATTCCCTGCCATCCTCAGCGTGCACACCGGCAACCCGCCCTTCGGCGATACCGTGGGGGGCCGGCATGCCGTCAATGTGATCGGCTACGACCCGGTCAGGAAAGAAGCGATTGTAGACAACCAGGCAGGCTCTTATTCGGATTACATCAAGAGACCCATCAAGCTCGATGTGCTCTTCCAGGCTACAAGGACACCGGTCAAGACGATCCCCATGGCTGGCAAGTGATTATCAAATTCAGAATCAATCGAGTGTCAACACCTGCCCGGTCATAACCACAATCGCACAAATACGTTTGGATGCTTCAGGAACGGACACCAGCAGGGTATATACACAGCACAGGCAACCGTTTACCAGTGTCAGACCGGAAGAATACATTCGTTTGCAGCTCCAGGAACACTTCGAGGATCCTACCGATTGAGACTCTGCAATAAATGCGGCAAAGCCGTCCGAGAGTTGAGGCGAGGATCGTTTACAGCCTGGATTTTCCGCAGCGCCAGCTGTACTTGTCATGTCTTTGAAGCGCCCGCCTTCGCGCCTCCAGTCGAATTCGCGACCCCGGCAAGCTCGGATCACACATTGCCTGACCTGGGCGAAAAGTACCAGGTGCAGGCAGTCCTGGGCAGCGGCGGCATGGGCACCGTCTACCTGGCCAGAGACGAAGAGCTCGACACACTGGTCGCGGTAAAGGTCTTGAAACCGGAGCTAGCTGCCGATCCCCAGTCGGTCACTAGATTCGAGCAGGAAGCAAGCGCGGTATCCGGACTTTGCCACCCGAACCTCGTCCTTGTTCATGATCAGGGCAGAACCAGGGACAATGCGCCCTATATAGTCATGGAGTATCTTTCCGGCCAGACCCTGTCTCAAAAAATCGAGAGCGGCCATTCGCCTGGTATCGACTGGGCTGTCGATGTCATCATACAGATCTGCCGCGGCCTCGGCCAGGCTCACCAGGCTGGAGTCATCCACAGAGATCTGAAGCCCAGCAATGTAATTCTCACTGCTGGCGATAACGATCGAGATAGAGTTACCGTGGTGGATTTCGGGATCGCCAAGGTGCAGTACGGAGAGACCAGGTCGACCCAGAATCTCACGCAGACAGGCGATGTCTTCGGCACACCGCTGTATATGAGCCCGGAGCAGTGCCTGGGTCTCTCGCTCGATGAGCGCTCCGATATTTACAGCCTGGGCTGCATCTTCTACGAGCTGGTAAGCGGCAGAGCCCCCTTTGCAGGGCGCGCTCCGATGCAGATTCTCAGCGCCCATTTGACCGAAAGACCTGCACCATTTGAAACAAGCAGGATGATACCCGACGTGATCGCCCGCACGATCTTCTGCTGCCTGGAAAAGGAGCCGCAAGAGCGATATCAAGACTGCGACTCGCTCGCCAGAGATCTTGAAGCAATAGGCTCGGGCAAGATGCTGTTGCTCAAAAGGAGATTGTTCAAAAATGAGCTGGCTCTGATCCGAGTCTTAGGTATCGCCATCCTGACGATGTTCGTGCTTGCCACCATACCGGCATTACTTCAGTATAACGGCTGGCTGACCTGGTCGGTACGCTACGGTGCGGAATTTGCCTCGCTGTGGACCGCCCTTCTGATCACCCTGGTAATGGCGTTCCCGGCTGTCTACTTCCTGGAAAAACTAATGGCGCTACTGCGCCGAATCCAATCGTCACTCACGCCTGCGACCCACACTCAAAGAATGAAGCTTCTGCTCTACTCCGGTCTCACTCTACTTCTGGCGATAGTGTCGACGATTTGCTACAGCGGGCTGGCCTACTTCTATCTGAAGGACAGGGACGTTGACCCCGAGTTGATCTCCGCCCTGCAAAGCCTGTATCAGGCGGGCCATCCTGTAATGTTCTTTCTGGCAGCCATGTCCATGGTCATGATACTCGTAGGAGCGTTCGCCATGATCGTGATCTGCGCTCTGGATGAGCATAGACGTTGAGCTCTTGTGGTTTTTCATCACGCTTCGAACTCGTCCGCATCTGAGCCCTCAAGCCTGCGCCCGGGCTAAATTCCTGAGCTTTCTCAGCTACCCCGGATCGATCATGCAAACCCCGTCCTTGCATGACGCCGAGGCGAGCTCAGGCAGTCGTGTCTTTTCGTCAACGACCCGGTCAGGAAATAAGCGATTGTAGACAACCAGGCAGGCTCTAATTCGGATTACATCAAGAGACCCATCAAGCTGCATGTGCTCTTCCAGGCTACGAGGACACCGGTCAAGACGATCCCCATGGCCAATAATTGATATAGACTCAGTCAACGACTTAGTCTACTATCAAAATATGGACAGGAAATCCCGATCACACACAGTCAACATTCACGAGGCAAAGACGCACTTTTCCAGTCTCGTTCACAGGGTTATGACCGGAGAGGAGGTTATCATAGCCAAATCCGGCGTACCCGTAGCACGGCTGGTACCAATAGCGCCATCACCAAAGGAACGAGTCGCGGGGAGCGCCTGGGGAAAAATTCGCATGGACTCTGACTTTGAAGCTCCCCTCCCGGAGGAGGTTCTCGGACAATTCGAAGGCATGGGCTGATGCGAGTCCGATAAGCTTGATCCATGCCCTTCAGGTCTTCGAACTTCCCGCCCTGCACCGCGACCCCTTCGATCGGATTCTGATTGTTCAGAGCCGCGTCGAAAGGCTCCCGGTGGTAACCATGGACGAGAAGATCAGCCAATACGACGTGGAGACTTTCTGGTAGCCGGGAGTCAGTCCGGACTGATCGGACTGAGAAGGTGCTCCAGATCGGACTCGCTGAAATTGCGTCCGAAATTGCCCCCCTCGTCATAGATGCTCGAGGCGATCAGGCGCTTGTCCTCCTGGAGGGCGAGCATGCGCTCCTCTATGGTTCCCCGGGCGATGAGCTTGTACACGAACACATTCTTTGTCTGCCCGATACGATGAGCCCTGTCGGTGGCCTGCTCTTCCACCGCCGGGTTCCACCATGGGTCGTAGTGGATCACTGTATCGGCAGCGGTCAAATTCAGCCCCGTGCCGCCCGCCTTGAGGCTGATGAGAAAAATGGGGACTTTCCCTTCCTGAAACTCCTTTACCGGCGTGGCTCTATCCCTGGTATCGCCTCTGATCGTCACAAAATCCATCCCCTCCTTCCGAAGGGCACCGCTGATGATATCAAGCATAGAGGTGAATTGAGAGAAGACCAGGATCTTTCGCCCCTCCTGGGTGAGCTGGCGAAGCATATCGAGAAGCACCGTGAGCTTGGCGCTGCTCCTCAAGCCCGACGCAGCCTCGAGCTTGACAAGACCCGGATGGCAGCAGGCCTGCCGGAGCTTCAGGAGCGCGTCGAGAATCATGATCTGGCTGTGCTTGAAGCCCTTCTTCTTGATCTCGTCCCGCACTTTCTTGGTCGCTGAAAGACGCACGGTCTCGTAGAGGTCTCTCTGCGGTCCCTCGAGATCAACATTCTGAACTATCACAGTCTTTTCAGGCAGGTCGGATGCGACTTCCTGCTTGGTGCGCCTGACAAGAAACGGCTTTATCCTCGTGGTGAGATTCTTCCTTGCCTTGCTATCGGCGAACTTCTCGATGGGATCGCGAAATACTTCCTTGAACTCATAGTGATCCCCGAGCAGGCCGGGAAGCAAGAACTGGAACTGCGACCAGAGCTCTCCGAGATGATTCTCCACAGGAGTGCCAGTCAGGCAGAAGCGGTGACCGGCCTGAAGCCCGCGGGCAGCTTTGGCCATGGCCGTATTGTGATTCTTGATAGCCTGCGCCTCGTCGAGCACCACACCGTGATACTTGATGCTCCGGATCGAATCGCAGTCCCTGCTGAGAAGCGGATAGGTAGTGAGGACTACATCTGCTTTCTTCATAGCCGAGATTCGCCCGTAACGGTCTGGTCCGTGAAAAGTGACCACTTTCAGCCCGGGCGCGAATCTGGCTGCCTCCGACTGCCAGTTAGGCAGCACGGTTGTCGGGCAAACGACCAGATAGGGCTTCTTGAGCCGTCCATTCTCCTTCTCGCTCAAGATATGAGCAAGGAGCTGCACTGTCTTTCCGAGACCCATGTCATCGGCGAGAATGCCTCCGAATTCGTGCTCGGCAAGGAATTTGAGCCAGCTCAAGCCCTCGAGCTGATAGGGCCTGAGCTCGGTCTCGAGCCCAGAGGGAGGCTGCGTTTCCGGAATGCTCTTGAGAGCCCGCAATCGGTCGACCAGCTTTCTTATGCGATCAAGACCTATCCAGTTCTTCCTGTCCAGGGTCTCGTCGTCGAAAATCTCCACGGCATCGACGAGAGACAGCTTGTCCGGGTCGAGGTTCTTCTCGATGAGCTCCCTGACCACCACAAGCATGGATCGAATCCGCTCGAAGGGGATGCTCAGTATCCTGCCATCATCCATGGTGGCATAAAATTTGCCGTCTCGATCCAGGACATCGATGGAGTCGCCTATGGACTCGGAGGCGGCCATGCCCCTTATGGCTGAGATGAGTATAGGCATGAGAGGCACCATCTTGCCGCCTATCCTGATATTGAGTCCGAGAGAGAACCACCAGCTCTTCTCGTCGCTGGCCTCGAACCAGAGATCATCGGCGTCTACCTCTACCGGCGCGAGCTTCTCCTCCGTCTTCTCGGAAATCTGCCAGCCTTCCTGCCGCAAGGAATCGACGGTGCCGTCATCGAAACCCACCCAGGCAGAAAGGTCGTCGGCTATGAAGACACAGTCGCCTGACTCAGCCAGACCCAGCGACTGAGGAGGGACCTCGACAAGACCCAGTCCCTCGAGACGCTCACGGAAGCCGGTAAGAGCTTCCGGGTCGTGCTCCTCCAGAACCAGTGTCCCCTCCTCATCTATGAAAGGCTTCGCCGGCTTGTCGGGGAAGCAGGCGGACACCACCGCTGCCCTGGTATTCTCACCTGACCGCAAATAGGTCTTGCCGCCCTTTTCTAACAGGCGGGTAGCCTTCAGGCTCGCGATCTCGAGCACCGGCACAGGCGGGACTTTCTTGCGTAAAACAGGCCCGGCGCAGGGCGGGGGCGGAAGAAGATCCAGAAGACCCATTTGATGCATCACCACAGGCAGTGCCCGGGCCTCGTCTTCATTCAGCGAGGGCATACGCAGGAGAGAGAAGAGGATATCCCGCGATATCTCTATAGAAACGGGGCCGCATAAGGATCTCGCCTCATCGACATACCATGGCACGGTCCATGGAAGGCAGGGGTGGCTTTCCTCACCGTCAACGGCAACCAGCCCCGGGGACCAGGATGATGCTCCCGCGCTCTGCCAGGCGACCTGTCCGCGAAGCTCGGGCCCCGCTGAAAGAGGCCGGCCGTGGATGTCCCGGTAATAGCAGCGGCCGGTGGCAAGAACCCGCTGCATGAGCAACCCGAATAGATCTCGATCCACGTCCCTTCGAATGCGATCATTGAAATAATAGTACCCCCCGGATCCGCCAAGCGCGACCGTCATATAGATCCTGGCCACCTCGATATCCTCCGCGGTGGCACCGGCGACCTTGGTCGAGAGGATACGATCGAAAGTCTGGCTGCGTATCGCCCCGTAAGATCCGTCTTTCAGAATCGAGACGGAGCAGATCCCGATACCGGGCGAGCCGTCGGTCTTCAAAGGGCTCAATAGATAGAAGATCGAAGATCTCCTGGCGCTTTCACGCCTCTCCGGAGGTTGCCCGTCCGCCTTCAGACCCTTGAGATCGCGCAGGCAGTTGAGGCTGAACCTGACTTCCTGGCGAAGCAGGTCCGGTCTCGGCGAGACCGTCCGCACCCCGGCCCCGGGCGCAGCTCCGCCGGGCCGGGCCCCCGGTATCAGAGAGACGGAGCGCACTCGCTCGCCCCCGGTCCGGTCGCCGCTACTCGAATTGGCGGATGGTCTCACCTTGCCTGACCGACCGGCTCCCCCCGCCGATCCAGAGCCTCTCATCTCGTCGAGATAAGCAAGCAGGAGAGCTGCTGCATGCTTGCAGTCCTCGGCTACGGGACAGGAGCAGTCGGTAGCCCTGACCACGCCTGAATCGGGGTCCATTATCAAAGTGGTCTCGTACTCGCGTCCCCCGGATCCCGATACCCTGCCTTCAATATCACCGTCTTCATCCAAACCGGCATCAAGAACCTTGCCGCGATCGAAGTAGTCTTTACCCTTTCGCAGGGTATTCCAGTCGAAATATGCAGTGAGCGGTGTTTTCGTTCGCGAGGACACTCGGGTAGACTCCTTTGAGAGAAGGCAGGCAAATACTCCCCGCTCGATGGTGCGGAGAGAAGATCCGGAGAAGATCCCGGAGAAGATAAATTAATGAGAGATCCCGGACAGTATGCCATCAATTCGGCAGGTGATCCAGATGAGCAAGAAGCGAAAACGCCAACCTTGCAAAAATCTCAATACCGGCAAATACATTCAGCCACAGATCGAAACCAGTTCGATAGCCGGTTGATATACAAACAAGAAATTCGAGACGAACACCCTTGACGGCATGGCATGTCTCAGGCAGGAGTCCCGGAATGTCAGGAAGAAGCAAGATCCGCCCCGGCTGCAGGCTGCGATTTCGCCTGCGATTCGGCGTCGGCATGCTAGAGTTGGGTGGTGAACCGGAAAAGTGAAAGAGATGACTTCCACCACCTGGACGACTCACGCCAATATGCCCGGTGCCGAACCACTCACCGGATCGGTAGAGCGGGTCACATTCCATAACGAGGACAACGGCTTCTGCGTCCTGCGCGTCAAGGCCCGCGGGCACAAGGATCTTGTCACCGTTACCGGCAATGCCGCCTCTATCTCGCCGGGAGAGTATGTCGAGTGCATAGGCGAATGGATCAACGACCGCAATTATGGACTGCAGTTCCGCGCCCGCAAGCTTGCTACGGTCAGGCCCAGCACCATCGAAGGGATAGAGAAATACCTGGGCTCGGGAATGATCAGGGGAATAGGTCCTCACTTCGCGCGCAAGCTCGTAAAGGCCTTCGGAGAAGCGGTCTTCGATATCATCGAGAATGAGCCCGAGCGCATGCTCGAGTTGCCGGGCATCGGCGTCAAGCGCAAGGAGCGGGTGGTCTGCGCCTGGGCCGAGCAGAAGGTCGTTCGGGAGATCATGGTCTTCCTGCAATCGTACGGTGTGGGGACGTCGAGAGCAGTCAGGATATACCGCACATACGGACGCGAGGCGATCGCGCGAGTGTCGGAGAATCCCTACCGGCTCGCCCTCGATATTCACGGCATCGGCTTCAAGACCGCCGACACCATAGCGAGGAATCTCGGGATTCCGGGGGATTCTCTCATCAGGGCCCAGGCCGGCGTTCGTCACGTGCTCCAGGAGATGGCCGGCGAGGGACACTGCGCCATGGACAGAGCCGCTCTCATAGAAGGAGCGGTAAAGCTCCTCGGCATACAGGCCGGACTTGCCGATACCGCCATCGATACCGAGGTCGAGGAGGGAAATCTTGTCGAGGAGCGGACAGGCGATCATATCCTTATATACACTGCCTCGCTGAGGCAGGCTGAGATCTCGGTGGCGGAGGCTCTCCTGCGGCTTGCCGCAGGGCGGCCGGTCTACGCAGAAATCGATGCCGAGATCGCGATACCGGCGGTGGAGGCGAAAAGAGGCATCGAGCTCTCCGCCTCCCAGAGGCGAGCGGTCGCCCTGGCTCTGACCAGCAAGGTCCTGGCGATCACCGGTGGACCCGGGGTCGGCAAGACAACCCTCCTGGCAAGCATACTCGAGATTCTCGCCGATTCGATGCCCGCAGGCGGAGAAGCTCCGCGTATATTGCTCTGCGCTCCCACCGGGAGGGCCGCCAAGCGCCTGAGCGAGTCCACCGGCCGCGAGGCGTCCACGATCCACCGCGCCCTCGAGTTCGACGCCCGGCGTTTCGGCTTCAAAAGAGGCAGGGACAATCCGCTGCCGGCAGACATCGTCGTGATCGACGAGGCCTCCATGATCGACATCGTGCTCATGAACAACCTCCTCAAGGCGATACCGGAGCAAGCCACGCTCTTGATCGTCGGTGACGTCGATCAGCTCCCGTCGGTCGGTCCCGGAGCCGTGCTCTCGGACATTATCGAATCGGGAGCCATCGCCGTGGTGAGGCTCACCGAGATCTTCAGGCAGGCGGCATCGTCGAGGATCATTGTCAACTCGCACAGGATCAACCAGGGGCTGATGCCGCTGAAAGACGAGAGCTCCCGGGCGGGAGGCAGCCTCTCCGACTTCTATTTCGTGCCCGCCGAGACACCGGAGCTGATTATCGAGAGGCTCCTGGAGATCGTCTCGAGCCGAATTCCGAGACGATTCGGGCTCGATCCTATAAAGGACATCCAGGTCCTGACGCCGATGAACCGGGGCAGTCTCGGCAGCCGGTCGCTCAATATCGAGCTAAAGAACCGGCTGAATCCGGTGAAAGACGGACCGCAGGTGAGCAAATTCGGCTCGACCTATTCGAGCGGAGACAAGGTGATCCAGACGGTGAACAATTACGACAAGGAGGTGTTCAACGGCGATATCGGCACCATATCCAGTATCGACCTCGAGCAATCCCAGATTCTCGTGGACTTCGAAGGAAGACCGGTCGTGTACGACCTGCACGAGCTCGACGAGCTGTCCCTCGCTTTTGCCGCCTCCATCCACAAGTCGCAGGGCTCCGAATACGGCGCCGTGGTGATCCCGCTTGCCACGCAACATTACGTGATGCTCGAGCGCAATCTCCTCTACACCGGGGTCACCCGGGGCAAAAGGCTCGTGGTCATAATCGGCCAGCCTAAAGCGCTTGCCATGGCGGTCAAGAACAAGCAGTCCGCACGCCGGGTAACCGGTCTATCCTCCCGGCTCGGTCCGGCACCCGGACTGGCGTCTCAGCGATAGCCCGCCCGGGCCGTCTCGCAAACCTGAGACTATATTCAGCCCGATCTTTTCTCATAATGCACTCTCGGGCCAATGACCCGGGATAGAATCATGGGCTGGTCGAGCAGCGAAGGAGAATCAGAGAATGTGGCAGAGTGTCTATCGCATAGCCGAAAGGCAAATCGGGGCGGGTAAGTACAAGAAAGCAGAAGTTCAGCTGAAAAAGGCCCTCTCCCTGGCAGAAGCCGCCAGCGATAAAGAGCAGGTCGCAAAGACCCTCTCGCTTCTTGCCATCCTGTATCTGGAGGCTGAGAAAGACGCCATCGACACCCTGAGAAAATCGGTGGAAGCGGCAGAAGTGGCTTTCGGAGCCAATAGCAAGGAGCTCTCCGAGCAGCTCGCTCTGCTCGCCACCGTGCTCGAGCAGGAAGAGAGCCCGGACGAGGCCGAATCGACCTGGTTGCAGGCCATAGCAGTCGAGGAAGGCAGAGAGGATCCTGAAAGGCTTCTGGAGTACCTGGACGGACTGATCGAGCTATACCTGAACAATCAGGACTACAAGAGCGCCGAGCCGGTTTTCATCAAAGCCCTCGACCTCAGGAAAAGAATCCATGGACCGGGAAGCCCGTATATAGCGGACCAGGTGGAGACTTACAGGATAATTCTTTCCGGCCTCGACCGGAAGGAAGAGGTCGACGATCTCGAGAATGCGCTTCACTCCTGTCATGATTGCGACTCGAAGAGCCTGCATTGCTCATACGACCCCGAGATGAAAGACGTCTTCGAGCAATTGCGAGAAACCTCGAGCGATGGCAACCGCCAGGAGAGGATAAAGGCATATCGGGAGGGGATCGATAAGCTGGCCGAGATCCATAGCAGGCTCAGCCAGGCAATGAGAGCCGGCGATCCCTTCAGGGAAGTGAGAATCAACGCTCTGGCCGCCCCGCTCAGAAGCGCGAGAACCACTCTAGCCACGCTTCTGCGACTCCAGTCACAGGAAGACGGAAGCCCGGAGCCTCTGGTGGAGGCGGTCGCCCTGACCAGGAAAAATATCGAGGAAGCGGACCTGATGGCTGATGGCTTAGCACTCGTTCTCTTGCTTCTTGATCTCAGCCTATACGATCACTCTCGCTATCCCGAGCTGGAGCAGGCTCTCGATGCAGCTCCGGACTCCGCAATAAAACTCTATTCCAGGGCGATCATGCTTTTCCGCCGGCAAAGATCGAGCTCCATCTCCAGAACGGCTATGGAGGAAGCGTTGCTGTTCAATCCGCATGTGCCGGTTTTAATGGCCAAAGGCTTTGATCCGGCTTCGGCTCCAAACCAATACATGCTGGGCGATGAGAACGAGGCGTTCATCTATTGCTGCAAAGCAATAGATCAATGGGAGGCGACACCGGGATTTGGAAAATTCATCACCGATGCATCCGACCGCATCCTATCGAAAGTAATGCGTAACAGCTCCATCTCGCCGCGGGAATTGAGCCTGCTGGCCCACAGCACTCACTGACCGCGGGGAGCCTGCGGACACGGTTAGAATTTCCCGTACCCACTACCCTGTACCGCCGGTCAGAAAAGCTCGCTTCAGCTTGCCAACAAATGCCGAGTAATTTATACTCAGATTAGACTCAGGATGCATAACCTTGGCAAAAACCTACAAGCGAGAGAATTTTGACGTAACTCCTGAACAGGAAGCGGAAATCGATTGCCTACAGGAGCTGCTCAAGGCACCGAGTCGCAAGGACGCCATGCTCACAGCTGTTCGGCTAGCCCTGCACCTGGTGACCGAATCACGAAACGGGCATAAGCTCTTTCTTGGCGATGAGCGCGGCAAAGACTTACGCAGGCTGGTGATGCTTGGAATAGAAGCGCCGAACTACTGGCCCTGGACCTACCTGGTCCAGATTCCTCACCCCTGGAAGAAGCAGCTCTGCGTAAAGGGACGCAAGCTCCCGGCCGCAGCCGTTTGGACCGGAATGATGGTCAACAAACTCTCCAGAGACGAGGCGGCCGACAACTGGGAATTGCCGCTGGCGGCCATTGACGAAATCATCGAGTACTGCGAGGCAAACAAGGAGCTGCTTGAGATGGAAGCCGCGGAAGAGGGGCGCAGACTTGCGCAGAAAGGAATAAAGCTTGAGCCTGAGCCTGCTCATCGATGAGGATTCTCAGGACAGGATTCTTGTCGCCAAGCTCAAGGAAGCGGGACATGACGTCGTCACGGCAAAAGACGCCGGTCTTCTCGGGCAGCCTGACAGCGCTGTGCTTGCCCATGCTGTGGCGAGCAAGCGCGCAGTGATGACGAGGAACTGCGACGATTTCTGCAGCGAGGCTGCCGCGCTAAAGAGAGCCGGAAGGCATCACCACGGCATTTTGCTCCGTTACGAGAAAAACGATCCGGAAAAGGATATGAGCTATGACGACATCGTTCGAGCTGTCGGCAATATAGACAGGGTAGTCAGCGCAGGCGATCTGGTGCTCTTTGATCTTGAGATCAGCCTCTCCTATTATCACTACTGAGATGGCATTGCCAGCTCCTTGAGCGCCTCGTCATACCACAGGACGGCCGGTGAATGATTCGCTCGCCCGCGCCTGGTCTCCACGACGATTCTCTGCCGCGGTATCATATACAACACCACATCGAGGAGCGCCAGCTCGCAGCGGACTGCATAGCGGGATCGCACATCCTGAAAGTGATGCTGTTTCTGCTGCTCTATATTCTCCAGCCTGGCCCGGCACTGCAAAAGCAGCGCCTCATCCCGGGAGAATCGCGCCTTTGCCTCTTTCATTCGCCACTCCTCGGTCATGGTGGCAAAATAATTCTCGGTCTGCTCGAGATCCGATGAGAGGCGACCTGAAGAATAGTCCCGGTGCCGCCTGACCCCTTCCTCCACAGCTGCGGACACATGCTCGATGACACGGGCGAATAGCCCGGCTGCCGGCAGCGAAGGCAACTCGGGCAGCAGGCGCTCCGCCGTGCTGCTGAAAAACAAGGGCCGGCTGCTCTCATACTTGTCCGCGATGGTCCCTGAATAGCCATCGACAAAGACCGTCAACAACTCCTCCTGGCGCTGCTCGGCCACCAGGGACTGCTTGAGCCTGTACCTGAGGACCGGGGCGTAATAGCGCTTTATGGAGGCGACCATGACACGCTCGGGCTCAACTCCCAGGATGCGTCCGGCCTTTTTCTCGAGCTGGCCTACCGGCTTATCCGCCGGAGCCACATAGCGCCGGTGGCAGGTATGCCTCTCGACCGCGGCCCGCACGAGTGACTCGAGAACAGGGCTGCCGTGCGTGACCAGCTGGCTGCCCGGTGTCTCGAGATGGGCCTCGTAGTCATGGGCAAGCACCAGATGCTCGCTTCCCAGATCCGGCTCGCTGGAGGGATCGACAAGCAACTCGACAATGCCGAACTGGGAGCGATCCTCCAGAGCGCCCCGGGCTACGAGATATTCGCAGACGAATCTTTCCGGGCTGTATACCGATGTCATCCAGGTGCTTGCCTCCTTACTAAAGGGTCGCGAGCGCGTCACCGAAAACGCGCTCGTCCAGCTCTCGATTGCTCATATAGAGCGCTTTCGCCTGATGAAGCCTCCTGCCGAACTCCTCCAGGCGCTGCGCCACTTGACTCTCATCCTCGCTGTCGGCCCAGATCTCGAAAAGGGTCTCCTCGAAGTCCTTCTCGCTTTCCAGATTGCCGAGGATCATGTCGACCTCGCCTACGACCAGCTCGAACAGATTGATCTTCTTATCCAGAAGCGAAAGCACCTGCGCTTCGGCGGTGCCGGAAGCGGAAAGGTTGAAGATATGAACGTCATGCTCCTGGCCCAGCCTGTGTATGCGCCCGATACGCTGCTCGATGCGCATGGGGTTCCAGGGCAGATCGTAATTGACCAGGGCCCGGCAGAACTGCAAATTGCGCCCCTCGCCCCCAGATTCAGAGGAAAGCAGGACCCGGCAGCTCGGACTCTGGCGAAATCGCTCCACCTCGGCCTCTTTCTCCAGGCGCCTCAAGCCGCCGTGAAAGACAGCGGTCTCGATACCACGGCGCTCCAGATAGCTTCTGAGGAAATCCTGGGTCTCGCGAAAACGCGTGAAAACAATGAGCTTGCCGTCATAGCTCTCGAGTATGCCGAGCACGGCATCAGCCTTTCGGCTCTTCATCGCATAGCCTCCGCTCAGCGAGCTGCCGAGCTCGATGACCCTTGCCAGCTCGTCCAGATAAGCCCGGGGCAGATCCCGGCAGGCAATCTTTTTAAGGGTCGGAAGAGCCGCCGGCACGCTGCTTCCAGCCTCGAGCTGGAGAAGCTGGAGGGTAAATGCGTCGATCAGGCTCTTGCCGCCCGGAGCCTGGCGGAAGAGTCCCCGCCTGACCAGATGAGTGACCCGCCTGTAGAAGTCGAGCTCGTCGCCATCGAGCTCCACCTCGATGGTGCGCGCATGACGTCGCGAGAGAATCAGATTGGTATGGCTGCGCTTGTTGCGAGTCATCACCTCCTGCAAAAGCCTCCTGAGCTGCTGGGTATTCCTGGGCTCGGTCGGGTTCTTGGCAGAGACGAATGACTTTCTGAAATCGGAGAAGCTCTTGAGGTACCCGGGTCGAAGAAGGGTGACCAGGCTGTATAGATCACTAAGGCCGTTCTGCATGGGAGTGGCGGTGAGAAGCAGGATATAACGCTTCTTGAGACTGTTCACGAGCTGCCAGGTCTTCGTGTTGCGGTTCCGCAGGTGGTGCGCCTCGTCGACAATGATCAGATCGAACTCCAGCTCGGAGAGCTCTCCGGCGTGCCTGGAAAGTCGGGCTGTAGCGAGCGAGCCGATGATCCGGTCGTGCGCTCCCCAGCCCTCGAAGCGCTGCTCGTCCTGCAGCACGAAGTCGAGCGCGAACTTGCGCCGGAGCTCTTCCTGCCACTGCCCGGTAAGCGACGGAGGCGCCAGAATGAGAATACGTCTGGCCAGGCCCCGCTGGATGTATTCGAGCAGCGCCAGACCGGCCTCGATGGTCTTGCCGAGCCCGACCTCGTCGCAGAGCATGGCCCGGCCGCGAAATCTACCGAGCACTGCTTTCACTACCTCGACCTGGTGCGGATAAGGCACGAAGTCGGGAAGAAGAGCAAGTGAGATCAGCCTGTCGAGGGGCTGGCAGAGATCCATGGCGCAGGCCATCTCGTGCAGGCTGAAAGCATTGTCCGGGGAGAAATTCGCGTTCGCGAGATCGGACAGCACCTTCCGCCATCCGGGCAGGAGCGTGAACAGAGAATTGGAATCGGTATCAGAGCTGGATCCGAACGTCTCGAGCAAAGAGCAGGAGTCTTCATCCGGCAATGACGGATCCGCCCGGCGCAGAATCTCGAATGTGCGGGGCGCGACGCTCGCCACCCTCAAGGTCAGGCGATCGACCTGATGCCGCGCCAGAGCGCTGGCAGCATCCTTGCCGACAAGCACGAGATCCTGCCTGTCTGCACGGAGCTCTTTCACGGAGCGAGTACCCGGGAGATTGGCGAAAAATACCTTGTCGGCGGCAAACAGCATCTCGAAATCGGAAGCACTCAGATCCGGGAAGCTGACTCGCTCGATCTCGAGCATCGAGCGATCGAGCCTGAGAGTGAATAAATCACCCTGCTCGAGATCGCCGATCGGCGCCTCCGCGGCGGTGAGACCCTCCTGCTCGGCAATCGAAATAGAAATCGCGTTTTGAGAGACTATGGAATGCATATACAAAACTCTCCCACCCGAAGAGGAACGCAGAGATCGGAATCATTTATCCATCGATTTATCAATCGATTTCCAGCCTCGATCTTCCAGAAATTCCAGGGAGAGGTCAAACATGAATTTATTAAACATGCCCCTTCCTGCGGTGCTTTCGGACTCTCCACAGATCCGCATATTTTCGGCAAGCGTGACAACTCGACAAGTGATCGAGCAAGTTCATATACACTACATAGCGAATCGCAAACCCAATCTCACACATACGTTCGAATGGCAAGAAACCGGACGGAAGCAGGGTATATACATCGCATAGATCAAAGCGAGAGACCCCAGGACCGCTAATATACCGATGTCTGCCCAATTGGCGCGATTGCTTCATATCGACCGGGAAATCCGCAAAGGAGCATACCCGAGCGCGGAAGAGCTGGCAGGTCTGTTCGAGGTGAAGACACGCACCATATACGAGGACATCAGAAAGCTGCGCAACCAAGCGAGCGGACGGTCGAGCCATGCCGCCTCGTTCAGCACGCGGGCAGCTGGTACCTTGCCGCCTTTTGCCGCAAGCGAAGAGCGCTCAGGTTGTTCGCTCTCAACCGGATCGAATCGATGAGAATCCACAGAGGAGAGCGCTTCGAGCCGCAGGACGAGAGCCGGATCGAGGCCCTCGTCGGCAAGTCCTTTCAGCTCGAGCTCGGAGAAAGGACATGGAAAGTCTCCATTCTCTTTTTGCCGAGGACCGCCCCTTATATTCGGGAGAAAGTCTGGCATGAGGAGCAGGAGATCGAGGAGAAAGAAGATGGGAGCCTGATCATTACATTCCCGAGCATGAGCCTGGGAGAAGTCTCCCGGTGGGTGATGTCGTTCGGCTCGGGCGCGGTGGTTCTCAGACCGAGACAACTGATCGAGCTGGTGGAGGCGGAGCTGATGTCCGCCCTTTCTCGCTATCGGAAAGACGTGAGCGAGCGCGGGCGCGGGCGGAAGGTGGCGGAGTAGCGACCGAAGATTCGGAGCAAGGATATAGAGCGAGCTACTTTATGGCAGGCGCTCCCGCGTCACTTCAGCTCTCTCGCATGGTGGAGAGAAAGGATAGCCGAAAGGATAGGTCTGATGCTCGTTTCCGCCGATATCTCCCACATCCGGGGCCGCATATTAGCCGTCCATTGATGCGAGCCATGGCTGATCGTATATATGGGAGCTTCGCCCCTCACGGTGAAGGTCTCCTCGACGCGACCATCTGAGATGGAGGCATATGTCACCACATATTCCGAGCTATCAGTCGAATTCGCGGAGAGCCTGATGCTTACCGGTTGCGACCTTACCTGACCAGCTTCGCCAGTAACGAGGGAGGCTCTCTCATCATGAGCCGTCACCAGGTCGACGGTGGACTTGACCAGCCAGAATGCCGCCAGTGGATCATCATACGTCTTGAAGTAGAAAGCATCGTCTCTACTGACGCCAGTTATGCCGCCGCCCCTGTTGCAAGTGAATCTATAGTCGGCCGGCACCCCATCACAAAAGGCGTGAACGACAATATAGTCATCCGACTCAATCGCTATCGCTAATGGCTCAATGAGCTTCATTCCCAGTCATTCTACTCCCAGAAACATACGTTTGTTGTCCAGTAGAAGTTGAATTCCTCGAAAGTCATTCCATACTTTGTCCCCCTTCCCCATGGATCCAAGATTACCAGGTTTCCGAATTCATCCATGCCGTCAACAATCACTGCATGGCCGAGACGAGCGCCAGGCTCGAGCAACTCTGCGGCGAATGGTCCCTTTCCCAGGAGCTGTTTAAACAATCCCTCAGCTATTGTGCCGTCTCGCCATCGGGGACTGTGACATGCTCGCAGTTCCGTGCCAAGCCATTCTAGAGCCGCCGGCATTTCTTCTACACGCATGGACTCCGGCCAATATAGGCGCAGCTCATCAATCAACAGTTGTTGCGCCACCTCTCCCTTCGTAAGCATCTCACCGCATGCCGACACGCATGACAGCCTGTGAATCTGCCGGACCACCGCAGGAGATGGATGCTCGTCGATGGTGTCCCATGCCCCTCCAGCGCCAGCCAGCCGCCTCTCCACATTCGCGACGAGCAGATCAAGACCTGTTGGCCGATCGCCTGTCAGCAGACTCGCAAACGTTTCAGCCGGTTCTCTGGGTCCCAGAAATTCCTTGAGCAGAGAGCCGACTGCCGATGCGGTCGCCTCACCATGATTCAACTCACTCCCAAAGACTGCCGCTTCTTCTAGACAAATGCGTTACCTCCGAGCGCTCAAACTTTAGCCACCTGCTGAGCTAATCTGATGTTCCCGTACCTGAATTTGAGGCTGCCGGATCTTGCTCATCATCGACCACGACCCACTCACCGTCGGTAAATCTACTAAAGATGCATTTACGGTCACCTGGTCTCTTCAAACCGTACTTAACGCAGTACTCTCCTCATATTGAGGGTCATCTGGAGAAAATTGCTCCCATCCTCTACCTGATACGAAATCTTTCTGGCCGAAGTAGTTAATGCAGAGATTGCCATCATCATCTATACAGAGCGTCTTAAATAATTGCGCATAATTTTCGAAGTGTCTCGTTAGGTTTTGTCCACTTTTCAAATTGTGATTCAATCACTTCGATTACTTGACTGAGAGATTCGAAATACTGGTTGTG
>Ga0226835_1000541_pt1 | contig 38642 bp, 45 predicted proteins | sample LAC_MetaG_1_FD_163627 | JGI IMG/M metagenome (GOLD analysis project Ga0226835, IMG submission 163627) | Anaerobic ammonium oxidizing microbial communities from anammox membrane bioreactor (MBR) in UC Berkley, California, United States -... | ecosystem: Engineered > Bioreactor > Anaerobic >...
CGACCTGCCCGAGACCGTGCCGGTGTTCCCGCTCTCGGCGGCGCTGCTGCTGCCGGGCGGGCGCATGCCGCTCAACATCTTCGAGCCGCGCTATCTTGAGATGATCGACCACGCGCTCGCCCACGACCGGCTGATCGGCATGATCCAGCCGCGCCTCGACGGCGCGCAGAAGCCGGACGGCGAGCCGGAGCTGTGCGAGGTCGGCTGCCTCGGCCGCATCACCTCCTTCGCCGAGACCGGCGACGGCCGCTACCTGATCTCGCTGCAGGGCGTGTGCCGCTTCCGCGTCACCGCGGAAGCCTGCGTCAGGACGCCGTTCCGCCAGTGCCGCATCGCCTCCTTCGTCGCCGACCTCGACCCGGAGAACGGCGCGGCAGAGGTCGACCGGGCCGCGCTTCTCAAGGCGTTCCGCGCCTATCTCAAGGCCAACGACCTCGAGGCCGACTGGGAGAGCGTCAGCCGCGCCGAGAACGCCACGCTGGTCAACGCGCTGTCCATGATGGCCCCCTACGGCCCGGCCGAGAAGCAGGCGCTCCTGGAGGCCGCCGACCTGAAGACGCGCGCCGAGACGCTGATCGCCATGACCGAGATCGCGCTGGCGCGCGAGGGCGACGATTTCAGCTCGAGCCTGCAATGAGCGACGGCAAGGCGAAGAAAGGCGAGGCGCCGCAGCGTCCGCCCGTCGGGCGGGCGGTGGATCCGAAGCTGCTCGAGATGCTCGCCTGCCCGCTGACCAAGACGCCGCTTTCCTGGAACCCGCATTCCGGCGAGCTCGTCTCGCGCGCCGCCCGCCTCGCCTATCCGGTGCGCGACGGCGTGCCGATCATGCTGCCGTCGGAGGCGCGCACGCTCGACGACGACGAGCTTTCGCGCTGAGAAGGGGCAGCGCAGCGCAGCCGCCTTCACCATGCGCCCGGACGGGGGGTCGAAACCTTGCGCGCAACGGTCTATATGGCGGCCAAAGGACAGGACATGGCCCGCATCTACCAGACCCGCGACTGGAGCGATCAGCTCTCCCCCTCGCTGCAGGAGTTCGAGCTGATGGCGCTCGAGGCCTATGCGCATCTGCCGGAGGAGTTCCGCCGGCTGACCGGCGAGATCGTCATCCAGGTCACGGAGTTCCCCACCGACGAGATCATGGACGACCTGGCGCTGGAGACGCCGTTCGACCTGCTCGGCCTGTTCGAGGGCCGCGGCATCGCCGAGCGCTGGAACCCGTCCACCGGCGAGGGGCCGAACCGCGTCACCCTCTACCGCCGCGCCATCCTCGACTACTGGGCCGAGAACGAGGAGACGCTGGGCGACATCATCACCCATGTGCTGATCCACGAGATCGGCCACCATTTCGGCCTCTCCGACGACGACATGGAGCGCATCGAGGCGAACGCCGAATGAGCGCGGAGGCCCGCTACTGCTCGCCGAGCTTCATGCCCGGCTCGTAGTCCCTGCCCTCGACCTCCTTCACCACGGCCTGGCCGCAGCGCATGGTTCCGCTCGCCGCATCGAAGGCGTAGGTCGGCGAGCCGTGCAGCTCCCAGCCCTTGTTCAGCGCCGCCGTCACCTTGTGGCAGAAGCCGGAATCGTCGGGGCCGGTGAGGAAACGGTAGAGCTTCATCGCACGCGCCTCCTTCAGCGCCCCGCCCTGGCGAGCAACCGCTCGGCCTGTTCCAGATGCAGCCGCTCGACCATGCGGCCGCCCAGCGAGATCACGCCCTTGGCCGAGTTTTCCGGCAGCGCGAAGGCGGCGCGGACGCCGAGCGCCGCCTCCACCTCCTGCGGCGACGGCGAGAAGGCGGCGTTGGCCGGCGCGATCTGCGCCGGATGGATCAGCGTCTTGCCGTCGAAGCCCATGTCGCGGCCCTGCGCGCATTCGGCGGAAAAGGCGTCGAGGTCGGAGAAGTCGTTGGCGACGCCGTCGAGCGCGTCGAGGCCGCCGGCGCGCGCCGCCAGCACGATCTGCATCAGCCACGGCACGAGGAGCTGCCGGCCCGGCCCCGGCCGGATGCCCGTGTCCTTGACGAGGTCGTTGGTGCCGGCCACCAGGCAGGCGAGCCTTGCGCCCCTGTCGCGGCCGAGCGCGGCGATGGCGCCGATGTTGATGAGCGCCCGCGGCGTCTCGACCATCGCCCACAAGGCGAGCGAGGGGCGCGCATCCGCCTCGTCGAGCGCGTCGTTGACCTCCAGCAGGTCGCGCGCCGTCTCCACCTTGGGGATCAGGATCGCGTCCGGCCGGCAGGCCTTCGCCGCCGCGAGGTCGCCCGCGCCCCATTCGCTGGCGAGCGCGTTGATGCGGATCACCATCTCCGTGCCGTCGCGCTCGCGCCCGGCGAGGAACGCCGCCATGCGCTCGCGCGCCTGCGCCTTCTCGCCCGGCGCGACCGCATCCTCCAGGTCGACGATGACGCAATCGCAGGCGAGCCGGCCGATCTTGGCCAGCGCCTTCTCGCTGGAGGCGGGTACGTAGAGCGCGGAGCGGCGCGGGCGGGGCGGTGTCGTGTGCATGACGCCCTTTCTGGCGCAACCGATTTCCCGGCGCAAGCGCCCCGATGCGGCGGCGCGCCCCTTGCGGGCGGAGGCCGAAGCTGGTTCCCTCGCCGGCAAGAGACGGCGGAAAGGCGGAACCCGCAATGCCCGGCACCGACATCGTCATCATCGGCGGCGCGATCGTCGGCGCCTCGATCGCATGGTTCCTGCGCGAGGAGGGCTTTTCCGGCTCCATCGCCGTGATCGAGCGCGACCCGACCTTCGCACGCTCGGCGACGACGCTGTCGGCGGCCTCGATCCGCCAGCAGTTCTCGCTGGCCGAGAACATCCGCCTGTCGCGCTTCACGCTCGGTTTCTTCCGCGGGCTGAAGGAGCGCTTCGGGCCGGAAGCCGACATCGGCTTCCGCGAGAAGGGCTACCTCATCCTGGCCGGGCCGCAGGGCCTGCCGGCGCTAAAGGCCAGCCATGCCGTCCAGGTCGCCGAGGGCGCGGACATCGCGCTGGAGGACGGCGACGCCCTGCGAAGGCGCTTTCCATGGCTTTGCGCGGACGGCATCGCCGCCGGCGCCTATGGCCGCTCGGGCGAGGGCTGGTTCGACGCCCACGCGCTGCTTTCCCTGCTGCGCAAGGCGCTGAAGACCCGCGACGTCGAGCTGGCGAGCGGCGAGGTCGCGGCCATCGGCAAGGACGGCGACCGCGTTTCCACCGTCACGCTGGCCGACGGGCGGCGCCTCGACGCCGGGCTGGTGGTCAACGCCGCCGGGCCGAATGCCGGCCGCGTCGCGGCGCTGGCCGGCATCGCGCTTCCCGTCGAGCCGCGCAAGCGCTCGGTGTTCGTGTTCGAGGCCCGCGAGCGCTTCGGGGACATGCCGCTTCTGGTCGACACCTCCGGCGTGTGGGTCAGGCCCGAAGGCGGCCTCTACATCGCCGGCGGCGCCGAGGACGAGGACGGCGAGGCCGCCGCCGACCCGAACGACTTCGAGCCCGACTGGCCGCTGTTCGAGGAAGCGATCTGGCCGGCGCTGGCCGCGCGCATCCCCGCCTTCGAGGCGATCAGGCCCGGCCGCGCCTGGGCCGGCCACTACGACTACAACACGCTCGACCAGAACGCCGTGATCGGCCCGCACCCCGAGATCGGAAACTTCCTGTTCGCCAACGGCTTTTCCGGCCACGGGTTGCAGCAGGCCCCGGCCGTGGGCAAGGCGCTCGCCGAATGGATCGTCCATGGCGGCTGGCGCACGCTCGACTGCTCGGCCTTCGGCTACCGGCGGATCGCCGAGGGGCGGCCGTTCCGGGAATTGAACGTCATCTAGCCTTTGAATTTGCCGTCCTTGGATGTAAAGCAGGCGCAGGCAATCCCGCGTCAAGAACCGCAGGCACCGAAATGGACAAGTTCACCACGCTGACGGGCGTCGCCGCCCCCCTCCCGATCGTCAATGTCGACACCGACATGATCATCCCGAAGGACTACCTCAAGACCATCAAGCGCACCGGCCTCGGCACCGGCCTGTTCGCCGAGATGCGCTATCTCGAGGACGGCTCGGAGAATCCCGATTTCGTGCTCAACAGGCCGGCCTACCGCAAGGCGCAGATCCTGGTCGCCGGCGACAATTTCGGCTGCGGCTCCTCGCGCGAGCACGCGCCCTGGGCGCTGCTCGACTTCGGCATCCGCTGCGTGATCTCCACGTCCTTCGCCGACATCTTCTACAACAACTGCTTCAAGAACGGCATCCTGCCGATCAAGGTCAGCCCGCAGGACCTGGAGAAGCTGATGGACGACGCCGAGCGCGGCGCCAACGCCGTGCTGACCGTCGACCTCGAGGCCAGGGAGATCCGCGGGCCGGACGGCGGCGTCATCGCCTTCGACCTCGACGAGTTCCGCCGCCACTGCCTGCTGAACGGCCTCGACGACATCGGCCTGACCATGGAGAAGGCCCCGTCGATCGACCGCTTCGAGCAGAGGAACGCCGAAAGCCGGCCCTGGGCCTGAGGCCGCGGCGCGCCCGCCCGCATCTTCCTTCTTCCCTCTGCGGCCGCCGCCCAGCCCGCCCGCAAGGCCGCGGCCGCAACCACTTCCGTTGAAAGGCTCTCCCATGGCATCGCGCAAGCTCCTCCTTTTCCCCGGCGACGGCATCGGCCCCGAGGCGATGGCCGAGGTCCGCAAGCTGATCGCGGTGATGAACACCGATCTCGGCACCGGCTTCGAGACCGAGGAGGGGCTGGTCGGCGGCTCGGCCTACGACACCCACGGCAAGTCGATCTCCGACGAGGACGTGGCCCGCGCGCTGGCCGCCGACGCCGTGCTATTCGGCGCGGTCGGCGGGCCGAAATGGGACGGCGTGCCCTATGAGGTGCGCCCCGAGGCGGGGCTGCTCAGGCTGCGCAAGGACCTCGAGCTGTTCGCCAACCTCAGGCCCGCCATCTGCTATCCGGCGCTCGCCTCCTCCTCCTCGCTCAAGCCCGAGGTGGTCGAGGGCCTCGACATCCTGATCCTGCGCGAGCTGACCGGCGGCGTCTATTTCGGCGAGCCCAAGGAGATCGTCGATCTCGGCAACGGCCAGAAGCGCGCCATCGACACGCAGGTCTACGACACCTACGAGATCGAGCGCATCGCCGGCGTCGCCTTCGAGCTGGCGCGCACGCGCAACAACCATGTCACCTCGATGGAAAAGCGCAACGTCATGAAGTCGGGCGTGTTGTGGAACGAGGTGGTGACGGCGGTCCACAAGGCGAAATATTCCGACGTCAAGCTCGACCACATGCTGGCCGACGCCGGCGGCATGCAGCTCGTTCGCTGGCCCAAGCAGTTCGACGTCATCGTCACCGACAACCTGTTCGGCGACATGCTGTCGGACGTGGCCGCCATGCTGACCGGCTCGCTCGGCATGCTGCCCTCGGCCTCGCTCGGCGCGCCCGACCCGAAAACCGGCAAGCGCAAGGCGCTCTACGAGCCGGTGCACGGCTCCGCGCCCGACATCGCCGGCAAGGGCATCGCCAACCCGATCGCCATGATCGCCTCCTTCGCCATGTGCATGCGCTATTCCTTCAACATGGTGGCCGAGGCCGACCGGCTGGAGGCGGCGATCTCGGCCGTGCTCGACGACGGCTACCGCACGAAGGACATCATGTCGCAGGGCATGACCGAGGTCGGCACCGCCACCATGGGCGACGCCATCGTCGAGAAGCTGCGCGCGCTTTCGGCGTAGGGCAACGTGCATCCTGACGGATGCGCAATGTTGCCCTATCCTCTTGTTTGCGCATCGGATTTATCCGAAAAGTGCATGCATTTTTCGGTCCGATGCCCTACCCGCGCCGGCGCGGCCTTCACAGGAAGCCGATGAACCGGCCGGCGACGAGGACCGACAGCCACAGCGCCATCGACAGCGCCGCCAGCGCCTTCGCGGCCGGCGGATAGGCCGCGCCGGCCGCCGCCGGCGCGGCGACCCGCCGGAACGCCAGGAAGTTCAGCCCGGCGAGCGCGAGGAGGACGAGCTTCGCCTGGAAGGCGGGGTTGAGCGCATATTCGCGCGCCCGCACCGAGAACAGGGCGAGCCCGGTCAGCACCGCGACCGCAAAGGCGACCGCGACCGTGACGCGCATCAGCCGCAGGAACGGCTCGCGCTCGACGCCGCGCGCCAGGCCGAGGATGCGCAGGTCCATCAGCGCCACCGCCCCGACCACCATGCCGATCGACAGGATGTGCAGCGCGTTGACCAGCGGATAGGCGTAGAACGAGGCCTTGAGCGCGCCGGCCACCGGCAGGCGCTCGATGCCGGCGAGGATGGCGAACAGCCCTTCTGTCAGCTCCCTCGGCCCCCCGGTCAGTTTGTCGGCACCCGGTCGGGGTAGACGTCGTAGGTCGCGCCGTTGACGATGATGCGCACGGCCTTCATCCAGCGCTCCGTCGCATCGCGCGAGCGGTTGCCGATGGCGGTGACCTCGTCGCCGACCTTGGCCGTGTCCTCCATGAAGCCGGCGCGGGCCGTGGCCCGCGGCGTGGCGAGGTCGACGCGCCAGACCTCGCCCTCCACCTCGACGTCCAGCGTGGGGTGCGGGTTGCCGTAATAGATGGCGGCGATGGTGCCGGTCAGCTCGAAGAAGCCGTCCTCGGTCCAGGCCCAGCCGTGATGCGCGAGCGCCGCGGCCGCGCCCGAAAGGACGATGACGCCCGCGGCGAGGGTCGCGCGGAAGAAGCCGGAGATGGCCATCTGTTCCTCCTGCATCGGGTCCTGCCCCCCGGAAGCCCAGAGCCTATGGCGCGGGGGGCGGGCGTCAAATCACTTACGCCTGATCGCCGCGGCGGCGCCCGCCGTCCGGCCCCGATTGACTCTTGTGCCGAACGGCGTAAAAGGCGGGCGCGAACCGGGATCAACGCGATGCGCGGCCTTGTGACTGCATTTCTGGCGATGTACGCCTGCGGCGGAGCGTTCTGCGCGGCCGGCGTCGAGCCGTCGCGTGCGCATTCCGGCAAAACCACGGCCAAGACTACGACCGAGAAAACGGTCTGATCCCCTTCGGCCTGCTCGCCCCTCTCCCCGGGTCTGGTCCGAGGGAGGCGGAACCCGCGACGGCCGGCGGGTCTTCTCCTGAACCACCGAGCGGAGAGATCGAGCATGACCCCGAAGAACGCCCAGCAGCGGTTCGGATAGGATCATGCTCCGCAAAGGAGCAACCGGAATGGGTTTCAAGATTGCAGTCGCCGGCGCCACGGGCAATGTCGGGCGCGAAATGCTCAGCATCCTGGAAGAGCGCGGCTTTCCCGCCGACGAGGTGGTGGCGCTGGCCTCGCGCCGCTCGGTCGGCACCGAGGTGTCCTACGGCGACCGCACGCTCAAGGTGAAGGACCTCGCCACTTACGACTTCTCCGACACCGACATCTGCCTGATGTCGGCCGGCGGCAACGTCTCCAGGGAGTTCTCGCCGAAGATCGGCGCGCAAGGGTGCGTGGTCATCGACAACTCCTCGGCCTGGCGCTACGACGCCGACGTGCCGCTGGTCGTGCCGGAGGTGAACCCCGACGCGATCGAGGGCTTCTCGAGGAAGAACATCATCGCCAACCCCAACTGCTCGACGGCCCAGCTCGTCGTGGCGATGAAGCCGCTGCACGAGCGCGCCACCATCCGGCGCCTCGTCGTCTCCACCTACCAGTCGGTGTCCGGCGCCGGCAAGGAAGGCATGGACGAGCTGTTCTCCCAGACGCGCGCCGTCTTCGTCGCCGATCCGGTCGAGGCGAGGAAGTTCACCAAGCGCATCGCCTTCAACGTCATTCCCCATATCGACGTCTTCATGGAGGACGGCCAGACCAAGGAGGAGTGGAAGGTGACGGCCGAGACCAAGAAGATGCTCGACCCGAAGATCAAGGTCACCTGCACGGCCGTGCGCGTGCCGGTGTTCATCGGCCATTCCGAGGCCGTCAACATCGAGTTCGAGAAGCCGATCACCGCCGACGAGGCGCGCGAGATCCTGCGCGACGCGCCGGGCTGCCTGGTCGTCGACAAGCGCGAGAACGGCGGCTACATCACCCCGGTCGAGTGCGCCGGCGAGGACGCGACCTACATCTCGCGCATCCGCGAGGATCCCACCGTCGACAACGGCCTCAACATGTGGGTGGTCTCCGACAACCTGCGCAAGGGCGCGGCGCTGAACACGGTCCAGATCGCCGAGCTTCTGGTCGCGCGCGGCCTGATCCAGCCGCGCAAGCGCGCCGCCTGAGCCCGCCCGCAAGGCGAAGGCCCGCCCCGCCATGCGGCGGAGCGGGCCCGAACAGGCATGCTGGCGATGCGAGGGGAAATGTCGCCTTCCGCAGTTCCGGGCGGAAAAGTGCGAAGCACTTCTCCTGGAATCGCTTCAGCCGGCTTTCTCCTTTTTCGCGCCCGCGTCGGCCGGGGTGGACATCGGCGCCGGAACGGGAGCCTTGATGCTCGCCACCGTATCCTTGTCGACCGATGCCGTCGTGTCGCGCTTCATCGGGCAGGCGGCCGCCACCGACACGGAAAGTCCAAGAGCGGCGGCTACGGCAAGAACTGTCTTCATGCGTGGTCTCCCTGGCTCATCCTGGCAACGCGGACAGGCTAGCAATCGTTCTGCGTCGCGCCAAATCACGTTTGTCGTGAATCCGTGACGCGCCCCCTTCGCGGCCGCGGGAACCTTTTGCCCGGTCTCGGCATTTCCGGTCATCTGGCAACGAAAGTGAGGAGCGGGTCATGGACGACGCAGGCATCGGCTGGATTGCGGCCATCATCATCGGCGGGCTGGCGGGCTGGATCGCCTCCAACTTCATGAACACCAACACCGGCGTGCTCGCCAACGTCATCCTCGGCATCGTCGGCGCGGCGGTGGCGAGCTTCCTGCTCGGCCTGCTCGGCGTGTCGTTCGGCGGCTGGCTCGGCTATCTCGTCGCCGGCTTCATCGGCGCCTGCATCCTGATCGCCGGCGCAAGAGCCGTGCGAAGCTGACGCTTCGCGCACGACCTTCCCCGGAAGGCTGCCAGGGCTATCGGATCGCCTCGATCCGGTAGCCCTTTTCGCGCAGCAGCGACACCAGCCCCTGCGGCCCCGGCAGGTGCAGCGCGCCGACGGCGACGAAGGCCCCGCCGGCGTCGAGGAAGGGTGCTGCGCGCTCGGCCATGGTGCGGTTGCGCGCGCTCACCATCGTCTCCTCGAAGGCGGAGAAACCGGCGTCGCCCTCCCCGCCCGCCGGCAGCGCCGCGCGGAAGAACGGCCAGAACATGCCCGTCTCCTCCTCCAGATAGAGCACGATCATCGTCTCGATCACGTCCTCGATGGCGTCGCCGAGCTTCAGCGTGTCGATCAGCCCGCGAATGTGGAACTCCATCGGCAGCGACGCCATGGCGCCGAGCTGGTCGGCGATGGTCTCCAGCCCGCCCAGCGCCTTGCCGGCGGCCACGCCGTCCCGGGCGAGCTGCGCGTCGAGCACCGGCGCGCCGCCCGCCTTGCGCGCCATCTCGCAGGCCGGCAGCGCCACCATGGCCGAGATCACCCACGGCTTCATCTTCGCCACGCTGGCCGGCGGGATGCCGCGCGCACTGAGCGCGGCCTCGAACGCGGCGCGCTCCGCCTGCGGCACCAGCGACGAAAGCGTCGTGCCGTCGGTGAACATGGTCAGCTCCGGGTTGGCCAGCATCGCCGCCATCACCCTGGCCTGGTCGAGCACCTCGGTCGTCTCGATCACCACCGTCGAGGAGGCGTCGAACGCGGCCTGCGCGTCCGCGCCAAGCCTGACCACGCGCGGGTCCGACATGTGCATGGTGCCGAACAGGTAGGACGGCGAGACGCCGTCCTTCTCGATCCGCCACAGGACGCCCCTGCCGTTCTCGACGCGAGCGGCCTCGGCGCGGATCGCCGCCACGGCTGCCGGGTCGTCGCGCTCCATCCTTGCCATCATGTTCTCGCCGGTGCAGGCGACGGCGGCATCTTGCGCGCGCGCCTGCGACACCGAAAGAACCAGCGTCGCCATGAAGACGGCGAGGAAGAGGAGGTTGAGCGCGGCGAGCAGCTTCAGCGACAGCCCGGCCGCGCGCTCGGCGATGGCGGTGGCGCGTGCGTTCATGGCGCGAGCCTAGCCGCCAAGTGCGGCAAAAAGGTTAAGCGCGCGGATGGGCGGCGTCGTAGATGTCGAGAAGGCGCGCGGTGTCGACGCCGGTATAGATCTGCGTCGTCGACAGGCTGGCGTGGCCGAGCAGCTCCTGGATGGTGCGCAGGTCGCCGCCGCCGGCGAGCAGATGCGTGGCGAAGGAATGGCGCAGCGCGTGCGGCGTCGCCGTGTCGGGCAGGCCGAGCGCGCCGCGCAGCCTCGCCATCTCGCGCTGGACGATCTCGGGCCTCAGCGCGCCGCCGCGCGCGCCGCGAAACAGCGGCGCTTCCGCGCCGAGGCGATAGGGGCAGAGCCGGCGATATTCGGCGACGGCGCGCAGGGCCACCGGCAGCACGGGAACGAGCCGCGTCTTGCCGCCCTTGCCGGTGACGCGCAGCATGGCCTCGCCCCGGCCGTCTCCGTCCGGGGCGAGATCGCCGCCATCAAGGCCGAGCGCTTCCGAGATGCGCAGGCCGCTTCCGTAGAGCAGCGTCAGCACGGCGGCGTTGCGCGCCGCGATCCACGGCTCCTGCGCCATCTGCCCCTCGGCCGAGACGACCTTCCTGGCGTCGGAGGCCGTCAGCGGCCTGGGCAGCGATTTCGGCTGCTTCGGCGCGCGCATCGCCGCCGCGCCCGCCGCGCTCGCCAGCCCGCGCCTTTCCAGGAAGCGCAGGAGGGAGCGGATGCCGGCGAGCCCGCGTCCGAGCGTGCGCGCGCCGGCCCCGTCCTTGCGCCGCTGGGCGAGGAAGGCGCGCAGGTCGACCGGCTTCAGCGCGGCGATGTCGGCGATGCCCGGCGCGCCGCCATTGTAGCCGGTCATGAAATGCAGGAACTGGCGCGTGTCGCGCTCGTAGGCGTCGAGCGTCAGCGGCGACAGCCGCCGCTCGCGCCGCAGGGTCGCGAGCCAGTCGGCCCGGGCTTGCTGAAGGTCCGGCCGGGCGGGGATGAGGAAGTGTTCCATGGCTCGCCACTGTGCCCCGTCACGGTTAGCGGCCGGTGAACAGCGCTGTGTCCCGGTGAGCGGAAATACGGCCGAAGGCCGCAAGCCCGACCGGGCGTCAGGCCTCATGGCCCGCCCCGCGCAGCGCCAGCCGCCGCAGGCGGCGGTGCGGCCCGCGAGCGAGATCATTGAATCCTCCTTTCTCCACGACTAGAGACGGAGGATGACGAAGCTGAAAGATCCCGTCCGGATGGCCACCATCGGCGCGCCGCACGGCGTGAAGGGCGAGGTGCGGGTGAAAGCCTTCACCGCGGACCCGATGGCGCTGGGCGACTACGGCCCGCTCAGCGACGCCGGGGGCCGGACCTATACGGTGGCGGCGCTTCGGCCGGCGAAGACTGTGCTGGTGGTGCGCTTCAGGGAGATCGCCAGCCGCGAGGCCGCCGAGGCCGCGGCCGGCACGGCGCTCTACGTCGACCGCTCGGCCCTGCCCGACGATCTGGAGGAGGACGAGTTCTACCACGCCGACCTGATCGGCCTTGCCGTGCGCGACGAGGCCGGCGCCGAGATCGGCACCGTGGCGGCGGTGCAGAATTTCGGCGGCGGCGACATCGTCGAGGTGGCGCTTTCCGGCAGGCGCACGGTCATGGTGCCGTTCACGCTCGCCGCCATCCCCGAAATCTCGCTTCAAGGCGGCTTCATCCGCATCGACAGCGTCGCGGCGGGGCTCGCCGACACCGGCGGGGACGAGCGCGGCGAAGAGGACGGTGCCGGCGACGAGGGCGGTGCCGGCGACGAGGGCGGGCGATGAGCTTTTCCGCCACGGTGCTGACCCTGCATCCCGAGATGTTTCCGGGCGCGCTCGGCCACTCGCTCGCCGGCAGGGCGCTTCAGGCCGGCACCTGGTCGCTGGAGACGGTGCAGATCCGCGACTTCGCCACCGACCGCCACCGCACCGTCGACGACACGCCGGCCGGCGGCGGCGCCGGCATGGTCATGCGCGCCGACGTGCTGGCGCGCGCGCTCGACCGCGCCGCGCCGCGGGGCGACGCGCGGCCGAGGCTGCTGATGAGCCCGCGCGGCGCGCCGCTGACCCAGCGCCGCGCGCGCGAGCTTGCCGCCGGACCCGGCGCGGTGATCCTGTGCGGCCGCTTCGAGGGCGTCGACCAGCGGCTGATCGAGGGGCGCGACCTCGAGGAGGTCTCCATCGGCGACTACATCCTGTCCGGCGGCGAGCCGGCAGCGCTGGTTCTGCTCGACGCCGTGGTGCGGCTGTTGCCGGGCGTGATGGGCAACGAGGCTTCGGGCGAGGAGGAGAGCTTCGAGAGCGGCCTGCTCGAGCACCCGCACTATACCCGGCCGCAGGAATGGGAGGGCCGGCCGATTCCCGAGGTTCTGACCTCGGGCAACCACGCGCGGATCGCGGCATGGCGGCGCGAGCGCGCGCTCGAACTGACGCGCGCGCGCCGGCCGGACCTGCTTTCCGGCAAAAACCGCGACGGGGAGAGGTGACAAACGCCGCAGAACCTAGTATGAGCGCGCCTCAGATCCGGGCGAGACGTCCCGGCCCGTCAACGATTACGGCGAAACCGCCCCTGTCCTGCCGTCCTTCGGGTCGCCGGACATAGCCCAGCGGCCAGGATGCTGCGAGGCGAGTGAGGGCGCTCTGGCTGTTCGAAGAACAAGAAGAGGATTTCTCGCCATGGACATCATCCGTCAGCTCGAGGCCGAGCAGGCCGCCAGGATCGAAGAAAAGCGCAAGCTCCCCCAGTTCCAGCCCGGCGACACGGTGCGCGTGCATGTGCGCATCACCGAAGGCAACCGCACCCGCGTGCAGGCCTATGAGGGCGTGTGCATCGCCCGCTCCGGCTCCGGCTTCCAGGAGAACTTCACCGTGCGCAAGATCTCCTACGGCGAGGGCGTGGAGCGCGTGTTCCCGGTCTATTCGCCGCTGGTCGAGGCCGTCGAGGTCGTGCGCCGCGGCAAGGTGCGCCGCGCCAAGCTCTATTACCTGCGCGACCGCCGCGGCAAGTCGGCCCGCATCTCCGAGAACACCGGCGTGCGCGCCCGCAAGCTGAACGACGAGGAGCGCGAGGCGCTCGCCGCCGAGAAGGCGCGGATCGAGGCCGAGAAGGTCGCCGCCGCCCAGGCGCTCGCCGCCGAGAAGGCTGCCGCGGAAGCCGCCGAGAAGGCCGCGGCCGAGGCCGCCGCGAAGGAAGCGGCCTCCGCCGAGTAGGCCGCGCCCTTCCCGCGCATGCGACATGGCGGCTTCGGCCGCCATTTTCGTTTGCGCCGCGCCCGCCCGAGGGGCGGCGACGGGCAATTGTCGCGCCCGCCAAAGGCTGGTATGAGGAAGGCATGGAAGAACTGTTCGGACATCCGGCCTACAGGCGGTTCGTGCTTCAGGACGTGAAGCGGCTGCCGGCCCGTTTCTTCGCCCGCCTCTGCGGCGCGCGGCTTGCCCGCGCGGCGTAAGCGCGCGCCTGCCGGCCCGCGCCGGCCCCTCTTCCGGTTTCCATATCGACGGATCGACGCAAAATGACCGCACCGCGCACCCTCTACGACAAGATCTTCGACGACCACGTCGTCGACCGGCAGGACGACGGCACCTGCCTGCTCTACATCGACCGCCACCTCGTCCACGAGGTCACCAGCCCGCAGGCCTTCGAGGGCCTGCGCATGACCGGCCGCAAGGTCCGCCAGCCCCAGAAGACGCTGGCCGTGGTCGACCATAACGTGCCGACCTCGCCCGACCGCCGCTTCGGCATCAAGAACGAGGAAAGCCGCATCCAGGTCGAGGCGCTGGCGAGGAACGCCGCCGACTTCGGCATCGAGTACTACAACGAGGTCGACCGCCGGCAGGGCATTGTCCACATCGTCGGCCCCGAGCAGGGCTTCACGCTGCCGGGCATGACCATCGTGTGCGGCGACAGCCACACCTCGACCCACGGCGCCTTCGGCGCGCTCGCCCACGGCATCGGCACCTCCGAGGTCGAGCACGTTCTGGCCACGCAGACGCTGATCCAGAAGAAGGCCAAGAACATGCTGGTGCGCGTCGACGGGCAACTGCCCCGGGGCGTCACCGCCAAGGACATCATCCTGGCCATCATCGGCGAGATCGGCACGGCCGGCGGCACCGGCTACGTCATCGAATATGCCGGCGAGGCGATCCGCGCGCTGTCGATGGAAGGCCGCATGACGATCTGCAACATGTCGATCGAAGGCGGCGCCCGCGCCGGCCTGATCGCGCCGGATGAGACCACTTATCGCTATGTCAGGGACAAGCCCCGCGCGCCGAAGGGCGAGGCATGGGACCGCGCCGTCGAATACTGGAACTCGCTGCGCTCCGACGAGGGCGCGCATTTCGACAAGGTCGTGGTGCTCGACGCCGCTGCGCTGCCGCCCATCGTCACCTGGGGCTCCTCGCCCGAGGACGTGGTCGCCGTCACCGGCGTGGTGCCCGACCCGGACGAGATCGAGGACGAGAACAAGCGCAACTCCAAGAAGCGCGCGCTCGACTATATGGGCCTGAAGCCGGGCACGAGGATGACCGACATCGCCATCGACCGCGTCTTCATCGGCTCGTGCACCAACGGCCGCATCGAGGATCTGCGCGCCGCCGCCGGGGTGATCGAGGGCCGGAAGGTCGCGCCCACCGTCAACGCCATGGTGGTGCCGGGCTCCGGCCTGGTCAAGGCGCAGGCCGAGGCCGAGGGGCTGGACCGCATCTTCATCGAGGCCGGCTTCGACTGGCGCGAGCCCGGCTGCTCGATGTGCCTTGCCATGAACGACGACCGCCTCAGCCCCTACGAGCGCTGCGCCTCGACCTCGAACCGCAATTTCGAGGGACGGCAGGGCTTCAAGGGCCGCACCCATCTGGTCTCGCCGGCCATGGCGGCGGCGGCGGCGATCGCCGGCCACTTCGTCGACATCCGCGACTGGCGCTGACACGGCGCCGGAACGGGCCGCCACGCCACGGGCGGCGGCCGACCTGAACCCGCACGCGGCGGCCCTCAGGCGGCGCTCCCGCCGCGATCCGCGATTTCACGCCGCCTCCCGCCGCGGGCGACCGGGCCGGGGACGGCCAGCGATTTGAGGATGTCCGTGCCGCGGCGGATGCCTCCGTCGAGCGGCAGGGAAACGCGGCCGCCGGAAGCGTATCGAGCGTCCCGCCGCCATGGTCGCAGACGACGATCCGTCCACGCACAGTCGAACCTCCGGGAGGGGGCCAGATAGGCGGCGCGTTCGTCCGCCGCCTGTGGCAGCATGTCATTGTGGTAGACGGTGCTGGGAATCGCGCCGCTGTCCTCGATGGCCAGCAACCGCCGGCGGTCAGGCTCGGACGCAGCGTGGGCGAGAATGTCGAACAGCTCGGGGTCTAAGCGACGGAAGCGATCAGGCTGCTTCAGGTAGCCGAGCTTCCGCGCCCTGCGATTTCAACCACCGGAGAACACGAAAGCCGCGGAGTTCCGCGGCTTTTGGAAGGATTTGTGACTGGAGCGGGCGAAGGGATTCGAACCCTCGACCCCAACCTTGGCAACCCGTCCGGGCAGTTTTCGCTCCAGCAAGTATTAAACCGCAAAACTACGAAAAATCCCTATACCTCAATAACTTACGTTGACACTGCTTTCCGCGTCCATACGCTGGAATCGCCGTTGATTTCCGTTCTGCTGCTTCCCCCCTGCTTCCCCGGCCATGCTGCACCTGCGCGGGGAAGCAGATTTGGCGGGTCTCGTGGACCTCCTCCTTAGCGGCCGGTCGAACGAAAAGGAAGGTGAGATCTGAAGGAGTTTTATGATGCCGAAGTTGACCAAGAGAATCGTTGAAGCCCTGGAGCGCGATCCCGACCGCGACGTGTTCATGTGGGATACCGAAGTGCGCGGATTTGGCGTGCGGGTAAAGTCGTCCGGGACGAAGACCTTCATCATCCAGTACCGGAATGTGGAGCGCCGCACGCGCCGGTTCGTGATCGGCCAGTATGGCGTTCTTACCGTCGAGGTCGCGCGCGATCTCGCCAAGAAGAAGCTGGCATCGGTTATCGACGGCGGCGATCCCTCGCAGGAGCGCCGGGCGGCTCGCGAGGGAATGACGGTCGCGGAAGTCTGCGACTGGTATCTGGAAGAAGCGGAAGCCGGGCGCCTGCTCGGCCGAAACCGGCGTCCCATCAAGGCGTCGTCGGTCTCCGGCGATCGCAGCCGCATCGAACAGCACATCAAGCCGTTGATCGGCACCCGCGTCGTCGCCCACCTGAAGCTGGCAGATATTGAGAGCCTTCAGGCTGACATCGCGGCAGGCCGGTCGGCGCGGGAGCGCCGGGCCGGACGTGGCGGGCAGACCTCCGGCGGGGCGGGTGTCGCGGGCCGTGCGATCAGCACGCTTCGCAGCCTGCTCAATCACGCGCGCAGGCTCGGGATCATCGAGCAGAGCCCGGCGAACGGTGTGCGGGTCATCGCCTCGAACAAGCTGAAGCGGCGTCTCAGCGCCGGCGAAGTCCGACATCTCGGCAAGATCATGAAGCAGATGGAGCGCGAGGGCGAGCATCCGACGGGTCTCGCGGCCATCCGCGTCATGCTGCTGACGGGCTTCCGGCGCATGGAAGTGCTGGCGATGCGTAAGGAGTGGATCGAGCCGGACGACAATTGCGTGGCCTTCCCGGACACCAAGTCCGGCGCTCAGATGCGCGCTGCGGGCGACGCGGCGATCATCGAGCTGATGAGCCAGGGACAACGAAGCATGTCGCCCTATGTCTTCCCCGCCGATTGGGGCGACGGTCATTTCATCGGCGTCGTCCGGGTGCTCGACCGGGTGTGCGCACACGCTGGCCTAGAGAATGTGACGCCCCATGTCCTGCGCCACACCTTCGCGAGCATCGCAGCATCACTCGGGTTTAGCGAACTCACGATCTCGGGTTTGCTCGGGCATGGGCCGAGGGGCGTGACGCAGCGTTATGTCCACCTCGACGCCGCGCTGGTGATTGCCGCCGACCAAGTCGCGGCCGAGATTGCCCGGCTGCTCGACGGGGGTGAACTGCTCTCCATGAAGCAGGTGAAGCGAGCGCGATATGCGGAGAGCGTCAAGGCGTTCGCCGAAGCGTGAAAGGCGGGCCTCCCTCGTTCGAGGCGAGGCGGTTCGCGCTCCACGGCGCGTTCTCGATGACGTCCGACAATTCATTCAGGGTCGCTTGCGATTGACATAGCGTAAGGGTCTATCATATTAGTTAGTGTCTGATAACTAACAAATAGGGAAATCCATGCGTAAGCGGGCGGAGCTTCGCAAGGCCGAGATCGTCGCCACCCTCTTGGAATTGGCTGACAGCATCGGGCCGGACCGTGTGACGACCGGAGCGGTGGCGTCGGCGATCGGTATCACTCAAGCGGCGCTATTCCGGCATTTCCCGACCAAGGACACGCTTTGGCAGACTGTGGCCGAGCATGTGGCCGAAGGTCTGGAGGAGGCATGGGGCGACGCATTGAGCCGTGGCGATGAGCCTGTCGCCAGGTTGCGTGCTTTGATTGCCGCGCAGTTCGCGCAGATCGCTGCCACCCCCGCACTTCCCATGCTGCTGTTCTCGCGCGAGCTGAATGTCACCAATGCAGAGCTGCGCGCCACGTTCAACAGCACGCTCAAGGCTTTTCACCGCCTGCTCGCGCGCGAGGCCGGCGCGGGACAGGAAGCAGGGATTTTGCGGGGCGATGTCATGCCGGACGATGTGGCGGTGCTGCTGACGTCGCTCGTGCAGGGTGTGGCGATCCGCTGGGCGCTCGGCGCGCGCGATTTCGACCTGCGCGAAGAGGGGGTGCGGCTGTTCGACGTGCAATGCCGCCTTCTGGCTGCAAGGGGAGAATAGGCGATGCGACGCATCTGGCTTTCGGGTATTCTTCTGGCCTTGGCTGTCGGAGTAGGCTTTCTATTCTTCACCGAACGGCCGCTGGCGGTGACGGTCGTTCAACCTGAACGCGATGTCGCCCTTCGCATCTACGGACTCGGCACCGTCGAGGCGCGGATTCTCAGCCGCGTCGGCTTCGAGGTGGGTGCAGCCCTGACCTCTCTTGCCGCCGATGCCGGGGACAGCGTGATCCGAGGGCAGGAGCTGGCCGTCCTTCACTCTGCCGAACAGGAGGCGCGGGTGGCGCGCGCCCATGCGGCAGTGGCGGCTAATAAGGCCAATCTCGCCAAGGCCGATGCCGCTGTCGTGCGCGCCCGCGCGGTGCTCGCCGAGCGCGAGACGGCGAACCGTCGTCAGCAGGGGCTGGTGCAGCGCGACGTCGCTTCGGCCCAGCGCGCCGAGGAAGCGCAGCGCGACGAGGACGTGGCGCGCGCCGATCTGGCCGTGGCGCAAGCCGATCTGGCGGTGATCCGGGCGCAGGGCCTGGACGCGGCGGCGGCCCTGCGACAGGAGGAAGTCCTTCTCGCCCATCACCGGCTGGTCGCGCCCTATGATGCGCTGGTCGTCGCCCGCCACGCGGAGCCGGGTACGGTGGTGAAGGCGGGCGATCCGATCTTTACGCTGATCGATCCGGTCACCATCTGGATTCAAGCCTATGTCGACGAGGAGCGCGCCGGCCAGCTTGCTCCTGGCCAGCGGGGCACGATCCGGCTGCGCTCGCAGCCGTCGGCCGAGTTCCACGGTACAATCGTCCGCATCGGCATCGAAAGCGATCGTGTGAACGAGGAACGCCGCGTCTGGTTGACCTGCACCGACTGTCCCGCCGAGATGTATCTCGGCGAACAGGCGGAGGTGCGTATCACTACCGGTAGCCGGGAAAGCGCGCTTATGGTTCCCGAGGTGGCGATCACCGGCTTCGACGGCCATCGCGGTACGGTGTGGACGGTGCAGGACGGACGCCTCGCGCGGGTGCAACTGACCTTCGGCGCTCGCGACGATCGCGGCCGCGTCGAAGTTGCGGGCGGCCTGCCCGAAGGGGCGGCGATCGTCGCCCGACCGCCGAAGGGCGTGGCCGAGGGTAGACGTGCCCACCTCGGGGATGCGCCATGAACCTTGCGCTCAAGGACATCCGCCACGGTCTGCTCCGCTTCGTCCTCACCTGTCTCGGATTGGGGCTTCTGATGACGGTCGTACTGGCGATGATCGGCATCTACAACGGCCTCGTCTCGGACGCACTGGCGGCGGTGAAAGCGCCGGCAGCCGATGTCTGGGTGGTGGAGGCAGGCACCAAGGGTCCGTTCGCGGAAGCTTCCAGCATTCCCGCCGATACGCGCGACGCGGTCGCGCGGATGCCGGGCGTCGCCGAAGCGGGCGCGGTCAACTACCAGAATGTCGAGGCTTCCCATGCCGGGCGCACGCTCAGGCTCTACGTCGTCGGCTACGAGTTGGGCCGGCCCGGCGGACCGCAGGCGATCGCCGAGGGGCGCGGTATCGGCGCCGGCCATTTCGAGCTGGTCGCAGACCGCAAGACCGGCCTTCTGCCCGGCGAGACGATCCGGCTCGGCCGCGACCGCTTCACCGTGGTCGGACTGGTCGAGGGGGCGATGAACTCAGGCGGCGACCCGGCGGTCTACGTGACGCTCGCCGACGCGATGGCGCTCCAGACCGAACTCGACCCGGCCGCCCAGCGGGTGCAGGCGGCGCGCGGGGCGGTTTCCGTCAAGTCCGCATCGGTGGCGGCCGTCATCGCCCGCATGGCGCCCGGCGCCGATGTCGATCTGTTGACCGCGACCGTGCGCCAGTGGAAGCACCTCGCCGCCATGACCCAGGCCGAACAGGAGGAATTGCTGCTTGTGTCGGTAGTGGACAAGGCGCGCCGCCAGATCGGGCTGTTCCTCGGCATCCTCTTATCCGTCAGCGCCGTGGTGATCGCGCTCATCATCTACACGATGACGATGGAGAAGCTGAAGCAGATCGCCACGCTGAAGCTGATCGGCGCGCCCGACCGCACCATCGTTGCGCTGATCGTGCAGCAGGCACTGATCCTCGGCGCCTCGGGCTGGGGGATCGGGCTGATGCTGATCCTAACGGTGAAGGACTACTTTCCGCGCCGCGTGGTGCTGGAACCGTTCAACGTCATGGTGCTGGCCGGCATCATCGCCGCCGTCTGCCTTTTGTCCTCCGCGCTCGGCGTGCGGGCGGCAATGAAGGTCGACCCCGCCACCGCGCTCGGGAGCTGAGATGGCGCTCGGCGACACCCTTATCGAGGTTTCCGGCGTGGCCAAGCATTTCGGCGAGGGCGAGACCCGCGTCGACGCCTTGCGCGCGGTCGACCTCACGGTGCTGGCCGGCGAGGTGATCGCGCTGCTCGGGCCGTCCGGTTCGGGCAAGACGACGCTGCTCAACATCATAGGCTGCATCCTCGCCCCGTCGGCGGGACGGGTGGTGCTCGACGGCGAGCCGGTGTTCGACGGCAGATGGCTGCGCCGCGACCTGAGACGTCTCAGGCTCGACAAGATCGGCTTCATCTTCCAGGCGCACAACCTGCTGCCCTTCCTGACCGCCGAGGAGAACGTCGCAGTGGTGCTCGACCTTGCCGGCCTGCCCGCCGAGGAAGGCCGGTCGCGGGCGCGCGAATTGCTGGACTACCTCGAAGTCGGCCACCGCGCAAAGGTCAAGCCCGCGCTGCTATCGGGCGGTGAGGCGCAGCGCGTGGCCATCGCCCGCGCGCTCGCCAACCGCCCCCGCATCATCCTTGCCGACGAACCGACCGCAGCCCTCGACGGCGCTCGGGCCGGGCTGGTGATGGACCTCATGCGCAAGCTCGCCGTCGAGCAGGAAGCCTGCATCGTCACCGTAACCCACGACGAGAAGATCTTCGACCGTTTCGACCGCCTGATCCACCTGCGCGACGGCCGCCTCGCCGACGCCTGACCCGGAGCCGCTCCATGCCCACAAGACGATCCCGCGCCCTTACCATCGCCGCCGCCGTCGCGGCGATCTTCGGCCTGCTGACCGTCGTTTCGGGCGGCAGGGCGCTGTTCGGCGGCGTCGACATGGGCGCGGTAGTGCCGTTCGTGCTGTGGTTCAACTTCGTCGCCGGGTTCGCCTATGTCCTCGCCGGGATCGGCCTGTGGCGCGGCATGAACTGGGCGCCGATGCTGTCGCTCGCCATCGCAGTGACAACGGCGGCGGTCTTCGCCGCCTTCCTGTGGCATGTCGGCTCCGGCGGCGCATGGAAGGCGCGCACCATGGGCGCGATGGTCCTGCGCACCGGCGTCTGGATCGTCATCGCGACACTTGCGCTGCGGTGCAAAAAAGCCGCCTGACGATTTCCCTACCCAGCCAGCGTCGGCGGCCGAGGCCGTGACCGCAGCAGCCAGGAGCCTGAAATGACGCGTTTTGCCGATCGACCTGTCGCTGGTCTGCTCAGTCATCACTGTTCTCGACCTTGCGGTGGCCGCACCCGGCAGGTGGTTCCCCCTATAACGGCCTCGGCGTGCCAGATCTTCCGGAATTGGCGCCCGTCGATATGACGAGCGGGCGTTTTGAACACCAGCGCGCTCTATGAATGATGTCTTACAGATTAGAATAATTTTAACTTATTGACCTGCCTCAATGCCCATGTCACATATTTAGAATAATTCTAACATTAACGTCGAACGATCGATCGGCTGCGCTTTCACAAGCGTCCGTGGAATGGGCGGCGCCTCGGAGCCGACCGATCGCACTCTGGAACAAATTCTATGCGCACTGTGCACAAAGAGAATCATCTCATCGAACGCATCGGTTGGCTTCGGGCAGCCGTGCTTGGGGCCAATGACGGGTTGATCTCGACGTCGAGCCTCATCGTCGGCGTGGCGGCCGCGACCGCCGGCCCTCATGAGGTCCTCGTGGCGGGCGTTGCCGGGCTGGTGGCCGGAGCCATGTCGATGGCGGCCGGCGAATATGTCTCGGTCAGCTCACAGGCCGACACGGAAGAAGCCGACATGGCGCGCGAGCGCCGCGAACTGGCCACGCAGCCGAGGGAGGAACTGGCCGAACTCGCTGCGATCTACGAGCAGCGCGGTGTCGCACCGGATCTCGCCCTCGAGGTGGCCAGACAAATGATGGCGAAGGACGCATTCGAGGCGCATGCGCGCGACGAACTCGGACTGTCGAGCCATGTGATGGCCAAGCCCGTCCAGGCGGCCTTTACATCCGCGGCGACCTTTTCCGTGGGCGCGGCGCTGCCGCTAGTCGTGGCGCTGCTCGCGCCGGCCGGAGCGGTCGTATGGGCCGTGTCCATCGCCTGTCTCGTCGGGCTTGCCGCGCTCGGGGCGGTTGGCGCGAGCGCGGGCGGCGCCAGCGTCTGGAAACCGACTGTTCGGGTCGTCTTCTGGGGCGCGGTGGCCATGGCGTCGACAGCGGCCATCGGCGCCCTTATCGGCCGGGCGGTCTGATCATGAGGCGCCTGTCGTTCGATATCCCGATGCTGATGTCATTCCTGACGGTGCTGGGCATGATCCTGGCGACGGTCGGGACCTGGCCGCCGGCCGAGGGACTTGGTGTCCTGCGGTGGCCGGGACTGGCGCTCGCCTACGGTGCTGGCGGGCTTCCCGCTTCGTGGACGGCTCTATCGGCGCTGTGGCGGCAGCATATCCTCGACATCGACCTCCTGATGGTGGTCGCTGCGATCGCTGCGGCGATTGTCGGCGCGCCGTTCGAAGGTGCCGTGCTGCTGACGCTGTTCAGCGTGTCGACGACGCTCGAACATCAGGCGCTCGGGCGTGCGCGCCGCGCGGTCGAAGCCTTGATGGCGCTCCGTCCGGAGACGGCGTTTCGGAAGAACGCGGACGGTGCGATCACCGAGGTTCCCGCAGCGGAGCTTGCCGTTGGTGACGTCGTGATCCTGCGGCCGGGCGCGCGCGTGCCTGCCGACGGTGTGATCCTGCAAGGGCGCGGCGGCATCGACGAGGCCAACATCACCGGCGAATCCATGCCCGTCTCCAAGGAGCCGGGCCAGCAGGTGTTCGAAGCCACCGTCAATCTCGACGGCATTCTGGAAGTAACGATAGCGAGAACGATCGGCGACAGTACGATCGCGCGCATGATCCGGCTGGTCACCGAGGCCCAGGAGGCGAAAGCGCCATCCGAGCGTTTCAGCGCGTGGTTCGGACAGCGCTATACCGTCGCGGTCCTGCTCGGCGCTGTTCTCGCCTTTGTCGTCTTTTACTGGCTCGGACGAGATTGGGAGCCGGCGCTTTACAAGGCAGCTACGCTGCTGGTCGCGGCCAGCCCCTGTGCGATCGTCATATCGGTGCCGGCGGCGATCCTGTCGGCGCTCTCGGCTGCGGCGCGGGGCGGCGTTCTGTTCAAGGGCGGCGGCGCGCTCGAAATGCTGGCAGCCGTCGATACCTTCGCCTTCGACAAGACAGGCACGCTGACCAACGGCCGTGCGGAGGTGACGCGGATCATTGCGCTGAACGGTGAGGATCGGCGCTTCCTGTCCCTATTGGCCGGGCTCGAAGCCCATTCCGAGCATCACATCGCCGCAGCGATCCGCCGCGAGGCGGTCATACACGGGATCGAACCGGCGCAAGTCATGGATGTCAGCTCCCGTCCCAGTGCTGGAATCGTCGGGCGGGACGGGACTGGCCCGGTCTGGGCTGGAAACTCTTATCTGGCCAAGGAAATGGATGCGTCTACCGATCGCGCCGAATTCCGCGAACTTGAGGAGAACGCTCAGACTGTCGTCTATCTGGGGCGAGGATCGACCGTTCTGGGCGCCGTCAGCGTGGCGGACGAGGCGAGGGCGAGTTCCGCTCCGGCGCTCGCCGCCTTGCGCGCCGGCGGCGTGCGCCGCATCTTCATGATGACCGGCGACCGTCGCCCGGTGGCCCTGCGCATCGGTGCGGAACTCGGCCTCGACCCGGACGAGATCCACGCCGAGATGCTGCCGCAGGACAAGGTGCGCCGCGTCGCTGAGTTGGCGGAGCGTGGCAAGGTCGCATTTGTCGGCGACGGCGTGAACGATGCGGCGGCCCTTGCCCGTGCCGATGTCGGCATCGCCATGGGTGCGGCCGGTTCGGATGTCGCCCTTCAGGCGGCCGATGTGGCCCTGCTGTCGGAAGACATGAAGAAGCTGGCAGATGCGCACCGGCTGGCGCGGCGGACTGCCGCTATCATCCGGCAGAACCTCACCGTCGCGATTGGCGCCATGCTGGTGCTCGTCACGAGCGGGCTGTTCTTCGACCTGCCGCTGCCGCTGGCGGTGGTCGGACATGAAGGAGGGACCGTGTTGGTCGTCCTCAATGGCCTCCGCCTTCTCTCGGACCGTATCCGGCGGAACGCGGACGAGGCAATTTCCCGCTCATCGGGGTGCGGTGCGCCCAAGCCTATCCGCGCTTCCACCGAAAACATCAACGGCCGACAGGCCGGCATGAAACATCGCGTCCTGCGGAAATAGCGGCAGCCTATGCCGCTTCGGCATTGCCGCTCCTTTTCTCTGCAAGAGTGATCGACTTCAGCCTGTCGTCTGTGGCGGCTGCCGTGCATCCTGACTGACGGAAAGCTGACAGGAATTGTCATCGTTCTTCAGGAGCCCATCAGCAAAGCGTTGCATGGTTCCATGCGTAGATGATCGTAACTGAGGAGTTGGAACCATGAAAAAGTCTTTCACGATGCTTGCATTGCTGGCGATGCTGCCAGCCGGCGCCGCCCTTGCCGGCGAAGCGTGCGATGTATCGCCCGAAAAGAGGCAATCGGTCGAAGCACTGGCGAAGCTTGCAGGCGACTTCGAATGGACCATCGACAGGATGAAGATCGACGATGGCTGTTACGAGCTTCGGGTGACCGATGCCAGCGGCAACATCCTCAAGGTCAAATTCGACCCGGCGACGCTGGAGGCCGTTGACGGCAAGGTCGTACGCTTCGGTGACGATGGCGGTGCGCCACGGAAGGAGAAGTAGGGCCAAGCGTAGTCGAGACGCGCCCGGACGGTCGGCAAAGGCATTCATTCTGAGGCGTGCGTGCCTTCGCCGTATCTGGAATAACGGGAGCAGGCTGCTGGCTGCGCTATTGCTTGCCAGAGAAAAATACGGCCGCGAAACCGTCCTGCCGCCCCTCTATCGGCGAGATCAGATCAAGCCTGCCGCCCGTGCCGGCGGCGATCGTCTTGGCGATGGCCAGGCCGAGCCCGGCGCCGTCCGCCTCGGACTGGCCCCGTTCAAAAGGCTCGGACAGCCGGGCAAGCGTCTCCGCCGGCACGGCCGGACCGGCATTCGTGACTTGCAGGATGCCCTCAGCCGATAGCACGACGCTGACAGGCTCGTTCGGATCGCCATGCTTCAGGGCGTTTTCAATGAGGTTGCGCGCCAGAACGGCGAAGGCGTCCGGATCGATGCTGGCGGATACCGGATTCTCTGGAAGCGTCAGCTCGATCCGACCGGCGCTACGGGTGTGTTCGCCGAACTCGCTGACGACCATACGCAGGATGACGGCGATGTCGACAGGCTTCTCGGCCAGAAGGCGGCCGCCCTCGGCCCTTGCAAGCTGCATCAGCTTTTCGGTCAGCCGGGAAAGACGCCGCAGGGCGGTTTCCATGTCGCGCGCATGTTCGAGGGTCGTGTCATCGGGAGCCTCGATGATCATCCTTTGCGCTTGCGCAAGCGCCGCCGCGACTGGAGTTCGTAGTTCATGGGCGGATTTCGCCGCCAGTGTACGCTCCGCCTGCAATGTCCGTTTCAGACGTTCAAGAAGCAGGTTCACCGAATGGGCAACAGGTTCGATCTCGGAAGGCAGGTTGTCAGCTTTGACCGGAGCAAGATCGCCGCCGCCACGCGCCTCGATCTGTGATCGGAAAGTCCGGACAGGAGCCATCGACAGCCGAACGATGAGCCAGACACCGAGGAGGCTGAGGGGAACGATAATGCCGAGTGGCAAGGCGAGGTCCAGCGAGGCGTGTTCCGCCGCCATTCGCCGATGCGAAAGCGGTTCGGCGACGGTGATCGTGAGGCTGCCTTGCAGCGCGGCGTCGGAATAGAGCCGATGGGTTTGCGTATCGGTGAAGCCCATTCCCGAGAATGGGGGAAAAACCGCCAGATCCGCATTGTGCGAGCTGAGCAGAACCTTGCCCGCTTCGTCACGTACGACATAGGTGAAGTATTCGTCATGCTGACGCAGCGTCGCCACGCGCTGCTCCGAATCGTCGGCATCACGCCCGAGGATTTCGAGCGCCGCAAGCGGCAGAATCCGTTGCGCAGTCTCCTCCAGCGCGCTGTCGAAGACTTCGTTCATCTCGTTGTGCAGCCTGTAAACCGTAACCACGGCGGCGACTGCCCAAAGCACCGTCATGCCGAGGCCGAGCCATAGCGAAAGCCGCCATTGCAGGCTTTTCGGGCGTTTCATCGCGCGCTTCCGAGACGATAGCCGATGCCGCGAACCGTATCGATGACAGCATGCCCCAGCTTTTTGCGCAGCCGGCTGACATGCACCTCGATCGTGTTGCTCTCCACTTCGGCGCCGAACGCATAGAGCCGATCTTCGAGCTGGATCTTGGTCAACGCGACGCCGGGCCGTTGCAGGAGGGTCTCGAACAGCGCCCATTCCCGTCCGGTCAGTTCGACGGAGCGCCCGCCGCGCTTCACGGTTTTCGCGGCAAGATCGACGCGCAGGTCGCCGATCTCGATGAGAGGATTGGGATTGCCGCTGTAGCGCCGCGCGACGGCGTTCAAACGCGACGACAGCTCCGAAAGATCGAAGGGCTTGATCATGTAGTCGTCGGCGCCGGCGTCGAGTCCTTCGATCCGGTCGGAAATCTGGTCCAGCGCCGTCAGGATGATGACCGGCGTCACACTTCCTGCTGCACGCAGTTTTCGCAGGAAGCCGACACCCAGCCCGTCGGGAAGCATCAGATCCAGCAGGATGAGGTCGTAGGCCGCGCTGTCGAGATGCTCGCGCGCGGCGTCGAGCCGGATCACCCAATCGACGGAATGGCTGGCGGCGATGTGATCGCGAACGGCCTTGCCGAGGATCGCATCGTCTTCAACGAGCAAGACTCTCATCTTGGGATCGGTTCCCCTTTCTGCTGTTTTTCTACGGTTTGAACCTGTCGGTTTGCTGAAGGGGTATCAGCCGCTGCTTCAGCGATTCGTCAGCATAACCTGCCATAGTTGTGGCTATATCGCGTTGATCGGGAACAATCAGATGATGAAGCAGATGGCGGCGGCAATCCTCGTTCTGACGTTGGCCGGGTTAGGAACCGCAAGGGCGGACGACGATTGTCACGTTCCGATGGAGAGGTGGCAGCCGCGCGAGGCGGTGCAGACGATGGCGGCTGGGCGAGGCTGGACCGTTACCCGGATCAAGATCGACGACGGCTGCTACGAAATCCGCGGAACCGATGAAGGAGGTCGCCCCTTCAAAGCCAAGATCGACCCTGCAACGCTCGAAATCGTCAAGCTGCGCTACAAAGATCGGGATGACGACCATCACGGAGCAAAGCGCCAACGGACGCAGGGCATCGGGCCGGAAACCGCCGGCGAGACGTCTGCGGACGGCCTGCTCGGGACGAATACACGGCCAAAGGCTGTCGTGAAATAAGACGCCGCACTTTCGCTCCGGCGCATCTCAAGGAGACCACAATATGCCCGACAAGTCGCATCGCTATTCGGCGAGCATGATCGTCATCCACTGGCTAACCGCCCTTCTGGTGCTCGGCGCCTGGTTCACGGCCGAGGGCGGTCGCAAGATCGCCGAGAACCCGCCCCTGCTCCATTTTTCGCTCGGGCTTGCTGTACTCGCCCTGATGCTGCCCCGGCTAGTCCTGCGAGTGGCCGGCCGCACGCCCGAAGCCGATGCGCAAGGTTGGCTCGCGGCTACCGCGAAGGCCGGGCACGCGGTGCTCTACCTGTTCCTGATCGCACTGCCGATCACTGGCTGGTACGCCGCTTCACGCATGGGTGTCCCAGTATCGTTCTTCGGCTTGCAGCTTCCCGCGCTCACCGCGCCCGTTCAGGGGCGACCCGGCCTGATCGCCGAATTGCATGAGAATGCCGGAACCATCATCCTCATCCTTGCCGGACTGCATGCCCTGATGGCCATCTGGCACCAGTTCGTCCTGCGCGACGGCACGCTGCGGCGCATGTCCCTGCGTTGAGTGTTTCCGATTGAAGCCTGCGATAAACAAGCCGCCAGGGTCCCCGCCGCCATTGCCTACGGTGTCGGGGATCTTGCCAAGCGCCTGGGCGCTCGAGAAGTGTTTGCGGACGAAGCGGTTCGGCTGACGCAAACTGGCTCGATGCGGTTCGGAGCCCGTCAGGCATTCCGGTCGTTCTCCGCCAAGCAAACAATCCGGCTAAGCCAATGCGAATTCCACTGGCAAGCCAGGACCATCCCCTTTGGCTTGATCAGGATTACGGACGCCTTCTCGGATGGAACTCCGACACTTGAGGTAACGGCACTTGGCCTTATTCCGCATGCCCACGGCTAGACCAATACCAGCGCAACTTCAGATTTCGCGTCCGTGACAAACACCGAGCATGGCGTTCGCTAGGAACACGACCGCTGACCTGACCACCGATCTGCGGTTTTGTTCTTTCTAGGCGTTTGGTATTTCATCGCTTCCTGACGAAACACTGAAGCAAAAATATTTTTGCTGTCAGGTGATGCTCAGGTGGCCTTGCCAGAGTGGGGCGTCGGATCTCGAACCAATTGGTTATCCGCGATCCGCTTCTCTGGAAAAGGCAGATCGGCATGAAATCCATTTTTGCGGCACTGGCGCTGACGACGGCGCTGACCCTTCCTAGCCTCGCGGTGGCCCGTCCCATCACCGTGACGACCACATTGAACCAGTATGGCGGAGACGGGGCCTATCTCGCCTTCTATGTCACCGATCCACAGGGGAAGTACGCAGGCACGGTCTGGGTCGCCGGGGGCAAGTCGAAGTATTACGGGCACCTGTCGGGTTGGTATCGTGCGACGGGCGGTAATCCCTCCGGGATCGATGGTATCACCGGCGCCAGCGTTGGTGCTGGGCGCACACTGGAAATCTCGCTCGACCTGGCCGATGCGCTATTCGACGCGGGCTATACGCTGCATGTCGATGCCGCCGTGGAAGACATGCGCGACAGCCCGAACGACGTAGCGATCCCGCTGACGAGTGACGGCGCAGGGACGCCCGCGCGTGGCCGGCTCTATGTCGCCTCGCTCGCCTATTCCCGCTAGGCGGTGAACGGTATGTCTCGTTTCATTCACCGCTGGCCGGGGCTCATCGCCGGGCTTCTGCTTCTGGTGCTCAGCCTTAGCGGCGCGGCCCTTTCGATTTTCCCGGCCGTCGAGCGCCTGTCTTCGCCGCAGGCCACGGCGGCGGTGTCCGTCGCCGATGTGGCGGGGCGCCTCCAGGCCGCCCATCCCGAACTGGAACAGATCCGGCGAGCGCCGTCGGGCCGGATCACTGCCTATTGGTTCGAGAACGGCGCCGCACAGGCGGCGGTGATCGATCCGGCGACAGGGCAAAGCATCGCTTCTGCCGATCCAAATCCGGTCGAACGCTGGCTGACGAACCTGCATCGGTCGCTGTTTCTTGGAGATGGAGGCCGCATGGTGACAGCCGCGGGCGCGGCCGCAATGCTGGTGCTGGCGATTTCCGGAGTGGTGCTTATCGCCCGCCGGGCCGGAGGCTGGCAGCGTTGGTTCTCGCCGATGCGCGGCCCGTTTTCCGGAAGACTGCATGTCGAGATCGCACGGCTGGTGGTCGCTGGATTGTTGCTGTCCTCAGCCACGGCGCTGTGGATGACGGCCTCGACCTTCGATCTTTTGCCGGATGAAGCCGCATCTCCGATTGCGCAGACGGATGCGAGCGGTCGAACGGGCATGGCTGTCGCAGACATGGCCGCCCTTCGGGCCATACCTGTTGCCGAATTGCGTAGCCTGTCGTTTCCCACGCCAGATGATGCGGGCGATGTCTTCACGCTGAAAACCGATCGAGGAACCGGCTACATCGATCAGGGCGATGGCAAGCTCCTAGCATGGACCGATCTTACCGGATGGCAGCGAGCCACGGAAACGATCTACATGCTGCACACCGGACGAGGAGCGGCCACGTTGGGACTGGTTCTCGGACTGATGGCGCTCGGTGTTCCGGTCATGGCTGTGACGGGCTTCGTCCTGTGGCTTGCCGGGTGGCGCGGGCGACCTCGCATTCGCGGCAATGTTCCTGCCAGCCGTGCCGAGACGATCCTGCTGGTCGGCAGCGAGAGCGGCAGCACCTGGGGATTTGCGGCAACGCTTCATGCGGTGCTCTCCAAGGCAGGACAGACTGTCCACGCCGCCCCGATGTCCGCTTTCGATCCCGCGCGCTACGGGCGGGCCAGGCGTATCCTTATCCTTGCTGCCACCTATGGCGATGGCGATGCCCCTGCCTCTGCTAAAGGGTTCCTCGAACGCATGAACGCTCTTGCCGCCGCTCCGGCGATCCCCATGGCTGTGCTTGGCTTCGGCGACCGCAGCTTTCCCGGCTATTGCGCCTATGCGCGAGCCGTTACCGAAACCGCGGAGCGTAAAGGCTGGGAGACGCTCATTCCCTTCGACACGGTGGATCGGCAGTCACCACAGGATTTCGCCCGTTGGGGCCGCTCATTGGGCGCGGCGACAGGTCTCGACCTCGATCTCGTCCATCAGCCGGTACAACCCGCCTCTATCGATCTGACGCTCGTCTCGCGCCGCGACTATGGCGCCGAGGTGCAGGCTCCCATGGTCATCCTACGATTTGCCTTGCCACAGGCTGCGCTCTGGCAGCGGCTTGTCAGCCGCGCGCCCGGCAATTTTGTCGCCGGCGATCTACTGGGCATCCTGCCCGAAGGTTCAGCCGTTCCCAGGTTCTATTCGCTGGCTTCGGGCCGCCGCGACGGCTTTGTCGAGATCGTTGTGAAGAAGCATCCTGCCGGCTTGTGCTCGGGTCAACTCTTCGAACTGAGGCCCGGCGATCGGATCAGGGGCTTCGTTCGGCGCAATCCCGGCTTCCATGTCGGAACCACGCGCAGGCCGCTGATCCTGATCGGAGCCGGAACGGGGATCGGTCCTCTTGCGGGGTTCGTGCGCGCCAATACGCGATGCCGGCCGGTTTATCTGTTTTTCGGCATGCGCCATCCCGATAGCGATTTTCTCTATCGCGAGGATTTTGCGACCTGGCAGGCGCAAGGGCACCTCCGGCGGATCGTGACCGCCTGCTCGCGCGGGCGAAACCCTCGTTACGTGCAGGATGGTCTGCGCCACGAGGCGACGGAGATCGTGCGTCTCGTGCGCGAAGGCGCCCGGATTATGGTCTGCGGCGGCCGGGATATGGCGGCCGGTGTTTCCACCGCGCTCGGCGACATTCTTGCCCCGATGGGGCTAACGCCGAGCTTGCTGAAGGCGCAGGGACGCTATGTTGAAGACATCTACTAAACAGAACCGGCTCTCAATGAACGGACCGACGATGGGCGCACGCTGGTCGGCGTCGTTCTATGCGCCGGATGGCCTTGACTCGGAAGCGGTCCGGCAGGCGCTGCAAGCCGCCGTGAATGAAGTCGACACACAAATGTCGACCTGGAATCCGAACAGCGATCTCATGCGCTTGAATGCCGGGCGTGCCGGTGCGTGGGTGAACGTTCCGCCCTGCCTGATGGAGGTGCTGCGGCTCGCCCTCGATATCGGCCGCGCCTCGGGCGGAGCGTTCGATGTAGGCGTCGGTGCGGCCGTGCGTGCATGGGGGTTCGGTCCGGAAGCGGTCGACGAGGTCCGGATTCGAAAGGCGCTCGAAATGCGGCATCCGCCCGCGCATGAGATCGTGGACCTGGATGTCGAGGGCGGAAGGGTACGAAAACTGGCGCCCGTAGACCTCGACCTCAATGGCATCGCCAAGGGTTACGGCGTGGACAGGCTGGCTGCGGTGCTGCACGGCCTCGGCATCGCTTCAGGTCTGGTCGGGATTGACGGCGAGATGCGCGCATTCGGCCTGCATCCCGCCGGCGAGCCGTGGGTGATCGCCGTCGAGGCGCCCGATCCCGACCGCCGCGCTCCGCATTCGATCCTTGCCTTGCATGACGCAGCAGTCGCAACCTCCGGCGACTACCGGCATTGGCTCATGGCCGGAGGCCGACGGTTGTCGCATACGATGGACCCGCGCCGCGGGGCGCCGCTGCCTGAACCGCCGGCTTCCGTCACCGTCATCGCGCGAACCTGCGCAGAAGCCGATGGCTGGGCTACGGCTCTGATGGTCCTCGGCCCGAAAGCCGGAACGCAGCTTGCCGAGCGCGAGCGCCTGAATGCGCTATTTTTATTGCGTGGTGCCGAAAGCACGCTTCAGTCCAAAACGGTTGGATCGATATTCGATCCTTCCCATGATCATGGTTACGCTCACTAGTTACCTGTGGTTGGGGGACATCTTTTGAAACGCGGACAGGAACCATCAACTACAGAAAGCCGGCTTGGTCGCAATATTGGCTCGACCATTGTGGATGCGCCTTTGATCGCGCGCCCCGTACGCTGGCCGGCGAAAGGACTTCCATTTGATATGCGACCGCTGCGCTATGTGCTGGCGGCGTCCGAGCAGACGAGTTTTTCGGCCGCTGCCGACGCTCTCGGCATGAAGGTTTCGAGCGTCAGCCGACGAGTTCGCAATTTCGAGGACGCGATTGGTATCTCTTTGTTCGAGCGCACCCCATCCGGGGTGCGCCTAACCGATGGCGGGAGGCGATTTCTCGACGATATCGTCCCCGTTCTCCAGATGGCCGAAGCCATCCTCCAGCGAGCGGGTGCGGCCGGCCGGGTCGAGGAAGGCACCGTTAGGGTCGGCATCATCACGACGCTGGCAGGCGGCTTCCTGCGCGAACTGATCTCTTCCTATCGGCAATGCTATCCGGGTGTGGCGCTCGTTATTCTGGATGGCGGTCGGCGGGACCATCTACGTGCGATCCGCTCGCGCCAGCTCGATGTCGCCTTCTTCACCGGCAACGCGCCGCTGGCAGGCTGTGAGGTCGAGGAATTTTGGCATGAGCGGGTTCATGTGGCGATTGACATCCGGCATCCCCTCGCTGCGAGCAATTCGCTCGACTGGTCGCAGCTCCGAGAGGAGCATTTCATCGTCTCGGCTTTGGAACCGGGACCGGAAGTGCATGACTATATCGTGCGTCGGGTCGCGGACTACAGCAGCTATCCTGATGTGGCCTATCATCATGTCACCGAGGAGACCCTGATGCACATGGTCGCCATCGGCGAGGGCATCACATTGGTTTCGGAGGGTTGGACCAGCATGGTTTATCCCGATCTGGTCCTTTGTCGGTCGTGATGACCAGATTGGTGGCGATGCCTGCGCGGGTCGGCTTGACCAGCACATGGACGCGGCGCGTGGTTCCCGAGCCGCTTTCGGTATCGCCGATGATCCAGCGCGTCGTATCGCCGGCCGCGATCGGCCCTGCGCCGGTCAGGCTTTCGCCGGGTTCGAGCGCGATCGTCGTGATCTGGCCCACGGCGGCATAGACCTGAAACAGCGCCCCTTCGGACCAGGGGTAGATCTGGATCGCATTGTAGTAGCCTTCGCGCCGAGGCTCCCGCCAGGTGTCCCGGCGTCTGTTACATGCGCCGCTGTGGCGCGTCCGGCGCTTTTCCTTCGACCACTCGTCGCGCAGCATGGCGCGCTTGCGGGCGAATGCTGCTTCGTCGGTGAGGCCCGGCACATCGTTGGCCGAAACCATCTCAATACGCAGGCCGACGCGCCGCCGGAGCCAGTCGTCGAGATAGGCGATGTGGTCGAGCGTGATTGGATTCTCGTGGCCGGTGTCAGCCGCGAGGAAGTGCGGCGTGCGGTTGCCGAACGCGGCGAGCCCCTTGTGCTCGATCCGCTCGACCATCTTGCAGAGGACCGCCTGGCTGTCCTTGCCGCCGGAAATGCTGGCGAAATGCTGGATGGCGACTGCCCTGGCCGGCCGGCCCGTCGCGGTGCTGGAAAGGTCTAGCGCGCGCATCATGGCGCGACCCCCCGGCGCATGAGCCAGGCGTGATGCTGGTCGAGGGCGTAGGGGCGCGGTTCCTGTCCGACGGTCAGCCGGTTGTGGACGTGGCGCCAGTGCTCGGGAGCGGCCTCGGAGGGATCGAGACCAAGGGCGGCAACGGCATCTATGGCGTGAAGAACCTTCTCGACTCTGGGCCAGCCGTTGATCGAGAGCAGCAATTCTCCGCCGCGCCGAACGAAGGGCAGCGTCTGGTACGCCTCGCCGGGACCAACGGTTCGCGCGATGTCCATGCGCGAGACCACGGTGCCATAGTCGTTGGAGGCCCAGCGCACGAAAGCGAAGACGCTATTCGGGGCAAAGCTGACGATACGGCGGAAACGGTCGATCCGCTGTTCGGCGACGGGCTGGCCGAAACGCAGCCAATGCTGGATATGGCCTTCGCGCCAGGTCAGCTCGACATGGGTGAGATGCGGCGCGGCCTTATAAGCGGCGCGTACGTCGGCAGGAGGGATCATCGTTTCCCTCCCGGCATCCCCGCGAGCGGTTGCCCGGATGCTTCGGTGCTATCAGGCTCGGCCGTGCCGACATTACCGTTCGCAGCCTCGGCGGATGGGTTTTCCCCATCTTCCCGGCCCAGAAGAAAGTTAGATGTACTGTTAGACTCTAAGTTAAGGCCGGGAATCGTCGTGTCGGGCCAAAGCGTTAGCTGGTGCCTTTGCGTTTGATTTCCCGAAGGGGTTGCGTTCGATCTCCCGAAGGGTCGTGCGTTTGATCTCCCGACTGCTTCCACACCCCTATCCACAACCCCCGCCGACAACGGTGCGGGCAAGATGCGCAGCATCTCGCGCCGGCCGTCGCGCTCAATGCCGAGGCGGTAGCCGGGCAGCGTCTGGCGCGCGGCGATACGGCGGATGTGGAGCGCGAAGTCAGAGACGCGCGCCAGGCTGCCGGATTTTTCATGAAGGTGGTGGAGGTCGAAGATCCACCCTTGAGGCTGGCGGCCGGCATGCTTGCGGGCCACACGGTAGAGCCAGCGTTCGATGCCGCCCTTCAAGCGGAAATAGGCCGGGTCGATTGCGAGAACGAGCGAGCGATCGACGACGCCGCGATAGAACCAGTCGGGGATGACCAACTCCATGCCCTCGACGCGGCCGTCATGGCGGGTGAGTTCTTCCCACTCATTCACCCACGAAAATTGGTGGCGGCGCCAGTGCTCGCCGTTGCGGATGGTGGTGCGGATCGAGGTCGATTGCAGCCGGGTCAGCGCCGCCTTCAGCAGCTTGTAGTCGATGGCGCCGGTCTCGCGGCCGATGGCCGTAAGGAGGTGATAGGGTGTGAAGCGCAGGAAGCGGGAGGTCGACAGGCCAAGGTTCTCGGCCTCGACGATCTGCCCCGCTGCCCAGATCAGGATGTCCGCGTCCCAGATGGTGGCCATGCCGTGTTCGGCTACGGCGAAGACCTCGACGCGCACGGCGCCGGCTTCGTAGAGGATCGGCACGGTGCGCCGGGATTTCGCCAGCGAGAAGAACGGGCGCTCCATGAGGTCGCGCTGGTCGCGCGGGCCGGCGGCGCCGGTTGCGATGACGAAAGGATCGAGCCGTGTGCGCTCGGAGATGGGGAGGCGTCGGGACATCCGGGCGTCCCTCAGCGCACGGCGCGGCTCGGCGTCGGGTAGTGCTGCCTGTTGCTCGGCAGCGCGGGCAGGACGCTGCCGCGCGGATCGGAGGTCGAGGCGACAGTGCCGCGCTCGGCCCAGGCTTCGAGTTCGTCGATCGCGTAGACGACGCGACCGCCGAGCTTGCGGAACAATGGCCCTGTGCCATAGGTCCGGTGCTTTTCCAGGGTGCGGGGCGACAGGCCGAGAAACGCAGCGGCTTCCCTCGTGCGCAGGAAGCGCGGCGGCAGGAGAGCGGTATTGGGGTGCATGGATGCCTCCGTGGCTCTGTGGGATGCCGCTCGGGACAAGCGGCGGACAGGGGCCACGGTGGCGAAGCAAAGGCGCGCGGGGAGTGGGGGATTTCAGGGGGTATCGAATAACCCCACCCTGACCGGGAAGGGGTCAGGGACGGCGGCGGAAGCGCAGGAGCTTGAGGTATCCGCCTGCGATCATGACCGCTCCGTCACGGAGTAGATCACGCACGGTGTCGCGGAAGGGAGAGCCTTGCCATTGGTCGTCGGCGATGCGGTCGACGCCGAACAGAACCTGCGCGATTTCGCGCTGGCTGGCGTGATGTTGGCGGGCGTCGACGGCACGCAGCATCGCCTTGAGTCGTCTTCGTTGTTGGGCGGTCATGCGTTGATCGGGCGGAACCTTGTATCCCGCCAGGTACCGCATCAGACGATCCAGCGCTGTGAGGCGATCGAGCCCGTCGGCGTCGATCTGGACGGTGACGGCGAGAGGATCGTCCGGCCGGATCGAGGGATCGGCGACCAGATGCAGGCCGGGACCGATATCGCGTAGCAGGATATGGAGTTCATCGGGCGTCGCCTTCACCTCGCCGGCGAGGAAGGCCCGCAGCTTGGCGTTTCCGTCCCGCGCCGGGCCGGGAGCGCCCGCCAGGCGCAGGACGGCGGTGTCGGTGGTTTCGCTCCAGAATACCGGCTGATCATGGGCTGAGAGGCGTGGCCGGGCAGCGAAATCGCAACCCCCAGCGGCGCTCCATCGGCTCGGGAAGCGGATTTTCGAGATGCCCCGCGCTACGCAGCGCGCGGTAGTCGCGCTGATAGTCACCGTTGCGGCGCAGGCACTCCCAGGCGAGTTGGTCGACGCCTGCGTCGTCCATGAACCCATAGGCGGACTCGGCCCGCCAGCGCGACGTGTCGGGTCTCATGACATTCCTCCCGGACTACAAAACGCACGTCAAACGGGAAGATGATCCGGCCGAGTCGCCTGCCGAGGAAGTGCCTCGCGCCGCAAAGCGCCTTACCTTGCCGGCAATACGATGGGACGCGACGGATCAGTTCGGGCGGCCGAGGCGCAGGTGCTTGTAGCCGTGTTCGCTCATCCAGCGGGCTCGGGCGAGATGAGTGGCGTGAACTCTGCGGGCGCGCTCCGGCTCGGTGCTCGGGTCTATGCCGAACAGGACTTCCACGGCTTCCTGCCAGTCGGCGCCGTCCGCTTCGGCATCGAGAAGGCGACAGTAGAGCTTGACGTGGGTGCGATCGTAGTCAGTGAGAAGATCGCCGCCCGGCGCTTCATCACGATAGGATAGCGTCGCCATTGCGTCCTTCCCCCGGTTGCGACGTTCTTTTTGTTGGCGCGCACGATATCGCAAAGATGTGATTGGTAAACGAAGATTCACCATAGAGGACACGCCTGCGGTACCGTGTCCGCTTGGCGGCCATGGCGTCAGCGGCGCGCTGCTTCCCGAACATCGAGCATGACTCCGATATGCCGGTCGGAATGAATGAAGACGATGCCTTCCGCTTCCAGAGCCCTGCGAACCCTATCGACGGTGCTCTCGTAGACGCGCTCGCAATTGACCGACTCCATGCGCTTCAACGCAGTCAGCGAAACGGCAGCCCTGTCTGCGAGCATCTCCTGCGTCCAACCAAGCAATGCGCGCGCGGCCCGAGTCTGGTGGGCGGTGATCATACGAGATCACCTCCCACCGGCACTTAGCCTGGCGCCAGAACTACGGCTATTATAGCCGTAGTTTATGGGATAATCGAGCTATAATCGGCCGGCAGGGCAACTAGAGCGACCTGAGCCACACGAAGTGATTCGGCGAGCGACGGCCATGTTTTCGGGAATGGCCGTCCCGCCGATCCGCGGCCGCGGATCGGCGAAAATTTTGAAACGCGCCTCCCTCAATATAGAGGAAGGCGCGAAGCTGTGGGGATGCAACCTTCATGGCTGCCCGAGCGGGCGCCATGGTTCTTTCGTTCCCGCGCGACGATAATACAGGCGACGGCAACGGAAGGTATTCCAGGTCGAAATCAACGGCTCGAAACCGTGCCACCAATCCGCATCTATATCGCCGCAACGGCCCTCGAACACCACATTTTCCTTTGCGTCGCAAAGCCAGAACTCCATCGGCAGGGCGTCGGCCTGTTCCGGCGTGCCGCGGGCAGGAACGCCGCCGTCGTCCTCTCCCATGCCAAGGCAATTTCCCCAATAGTCAGCGGTTACGATCCAGCGCATTGCAAAATCCTCTCTCGGTTCGTGGGGGAGTTGGGGGCGGCTCATGCCGCCGCCCTTCCGTTCTGCTGCTGCATGGATGCAAGCCGTCTGCTGGCTGTCTGGTGGTGTCGGCTGTCCATCTCGACGCCGATCCAATCGCGGCCGAGCTGCTGCGCTGCTGCCAGTGTCGAGCCGCTGCCGCTGAACGGGTCCAGCACCAGATCGCCGGGCTTCGTGAACGCCTCTATCAACGGCGCCAGTGCTTCAACGGGCTTTTGCGTCGGATGAAGCTTGTTGCCCGCATATGGGAAGTCGATCACGTCGGGGATGGGGTTTTCCGGCAGGGAAACATTGCCCTTCGCCAGCAAGTAAGCCTGTTCATGCTGGTAGCGCAGGAACTTCGCCGATGACGCATAACGCTTGCGGAACACGATATGCCCGACAACGCGGAAGCCTGCCGCCTTCCATGCGTCCATGAACAGATCGACCTTGTTCCAGCCGTAGAACGAAACGGCGAAACTGTTGATTTCCGCTGAGAGCTGACCCGGGATTTTCGCCGAGAAGTGACCCGCCTTCATGTATGGTTTGGGTCTTAGGTCTTGGTCAAGGTGGGTGCTTTCTCCTTCTTTGTTGGTGTGGTCTGGG